>ENA-OYWJ01000588-OYWJ01000588.1-human-gut-metagenome-genome-assembly--contig:-NODE-588-length-16982-cov-14.407219_pt1 | contig 16982 bp, 9 predicted proteins | sample MGYA00244169_ERZ653395 | MGnify/ENA primary metagenome ERZ653395 (study PRJEB26926, sample SAMN06165120) | human gut metagenome | biome: ENVO:00009003; feature: ENVO:2100002; material: ENVO:00002003...
TTCAATCTATGTCTACTCTGATCCGGCCATTTAGAGTCATAGCCGATGAAGGGAATTACAACGATAATTTTAATATCCTCGTATCCTGTTTGTGCTCTCAATATTAGAAGCTGTTCTCCAGCCCACATATCCACACCAAGAGCACCGCCGACAAAAAAAGTACGGACAAATTTCTCGTCATGGAGTATGCGAAACTGCTCCAGGAGACATTCTTTCAGCTTTTGGCATAGAGGAGCTTCCTCATTATATCCAAAGCAAAATCTTGTTGGTCTGTGGCCGGTAATGGCACAGGCATACTGATTCATACAAATCACCCTTGATAACTGCCTTGATTACGCATATAAAACAAAAATAACGCAAATAATAATGCGTATAAAGGTTATATTACAAAATTATAACACAACATATACGAAGTATCAAGAATTGCTTTCTGCTATGCTAAAAGAGCAGAGAGGTGAGCGTATGGACGAAGAATTTATCCGCAATCGAATCACAGAATTACGATTGAAAAAAGGCGTTTCAGAATATCAGATGAGCATGGAGTTAGGGCAGAACAGAAGCTATATTCAGGCGATTTCTTCCGGGCGTTCTATGCCGTCTATGAAGCAGTTTCTCAACATCTGTGAGTATTTTGAAATCACGCCGCTTCAATTTTTTGATGCACAGGAGAATAACCCTCAGCTTATCAAGAAGGCTTTAGACGGAATGAGAAAGATGTCAGATGACGATCTGATTATGCTGATTGGTTTTATAAGTCGCTTAAACACAGAAAACTAACGATAGGAGGCAGTAAGCGTCCCGTCGTTAGTTTTTTATTTTATGCGCAGCATATTGTGGCAAGCAATGCTTGTGGCTATCCATTTCGCCACAAACTGCTTGTTGAGGGCAGTGCCCCCAAGCCCCTTTGAACACAGAATTTCATTCTGTGGCTGCGCGTTCTGCGAACGCTTTTGACCAGGACCAGCTTACCGCTGGCCGTGGTCTTTTTCTTTTTCAACATCCTGTTCTACCTCCATTTTCAGCACTCGATCCACATTGGCCTTTGCCGTTAAAAGCTCCCGCATTTCCTCACGGGAACGCCGGTACTCGGCATAGGTCTTTTTCTTTTCTTCCAGCAATTTCGCGTACTCCGTCTGCAACTCTTTGACCTTGGGAAGCTTCTTGACTCCCATCTCATCAAAGGCATTCTTAGCAGCCTGGTGGAGCAGAATTTCTTCCTCATGTTCTTCACGGAATTTCTTAGAGTAGCCGGCCTTGCGGTATGCCACATAGACCTCACGGGTCTTGGCATAATTTACAATGTGAGTACGCAGAACAGCAATCTCTGCCATGCGCTTTTCAGCCGCTTTGATCTGCGCCGAAAGCTCATTGTGATGTGCCGTGGCAGCCGCAGCCTTTTCTTCCAAAACCGCATACTCCAGCAGATTGTTCTCTGACAGGTAATTCATGGTCTGCGCCATTTGTTTCAGATTAAAAACTTTAGCCCATCGAGCATAGCCAGCACCTTTTCCAGCCTGCAATTTTGCCTGAATGTCCACCAGCAGATTGACCTTCGGCGGCTCTGCCTGTGCGACCACTTTCTTTCGTGGGGTATGCGCTTTCTTCCCGGAGAGAACTGCCTGTAAATCTTCCAATCCATATCCTTCGCCCAGGCTGTCCATACGGGCGGCTTTCTCCCAACCGAGGAGCTTCAGGCGATATGATTTTCCGCGCTTTGATACTTCACAGTCGGACTCTTGCAGCAGCTTCAGCAGTTCTTCAAAATTAGCAGGACTTTGTGATAATGCGTTGTCAATCGCCACACGAAGCAGCTCTCGGTGAGAGGGCTTTGCCTGATCTCCCAGCCATTTGTTATAGCTCTTTCCGTGAGGTTTCGGGTTCTCTACAATAGACAGTCCGTTTTCAATGCAGATGGTGTCGCTCAACTGACGGACCGCCTTGGTGCTGCCCCAAAAGTTTCGGAATTTCTGGTCATATTCTAAGCTGACCGATGACCAGATAATGTGATTGTGAATGTGCGATTTGTCTATATGAGTGCAGACCACAAAGGCATGATTGCCCTTGGTAAAACGCTTGGCAAAATCCACACCCAGCTGGTTCGCTTCTTCCGGAGTGATCTCACCGGGGCGGAACGACTGGCGCACATGATAGGCAATCACATCATCCGCACCTCGCACTCGTCCGGTAGCGGCAATGTACTGCCGCTTTGCCAGAAGAAACTCTGCATCCGCAGTCCGGCTGTCACACGCATAGCCGGTAATGAGTCTGCCGTCATCTGTTTTCTTTGGGTTGGCCACATAGTCGATGATGTCACTGATCGCCCGACTTTCTGTGCGGCCCTTGCCGACATGAAGCGGCATGATTCTCGTGGTTGCCATAGGTCAGACCTCCTTCCCGAAAAGAAAACGGCCTGTCGTAGCAGACCGCGTTCTTTTAACCTTTTTGACTTCCGAAAATATTGCAGTTTCACTTCCGATTTTGTAAAGACAGGATGTTAAATCTGACATCCTGTTTCTTTATCCATACACCTTATGCTGGATCGCAAATTTCAAACTCTGCACCTTGCCCAGCAGCCAGATCGCAGCCAGTGGCAGCCCCATAGGGCTAATCAAAAATGCCATGACTAAAAGGATCAAACCATTTTGCAGGGAATAGGTAAGCAGCACAGCCACGCCAAGCAGAGCAATCACCATGCTAAGCAGGCCGAGCACCAGACCGGATATGTAGATCAGACCCATGCAGAGCCAAACAAAAAGCGTCAACACCAAAATGACCGGCGCAGTTATAATCATCAAAAGCCCTTTCAAAATCTTCATATCATTTCCTCCTTGCAGCGTTCTCGGTATCTTTTCTACTCATATTATCTGGTATGGACAGGCAAAAGACAAGGATACCGATAAAAAGAAAAAGCGGAGAGAGGAGCAGCGAAGTAATGCCGTTCCTCCCTCCGCAAATGGAGTATCTATCCCTGTTATGAAAGTTTGGAAAGTTGGGTAAGGATTTCGTTCACACCCTCCCATAACTGTTCCTGCCGCTGGGATATATCCTCCAAGTCAGCATCATAAGCCCGCCCTGTCTCATGCACTTTACGGGTCAGCTGATTCAAATTGTTGCTGCTTCGGCGCATCAGGGAGACCAGTTCCTTTAGCTCCGGCAGTTCCAGCTTGACCACATACCCATCCAGTGCCATTTTTCTTAGATAGGCTTCACGGTTTGAGGTTCCAAGCTGAGACATTTTTTGCTCAATTACAGCAAGCTCCTCCGATGAAACTCTAAAGTTTAATTGCATATCCCTCTTGCGCTTTGCCATGGTTATCTCTCCGGACCCTGTTTCTTCGGGGCGGCAGGCTTATGGGCAGGCAGCTCCTGTTTGAGCTTTTGCAGGACAGAGCCTTTTTCTTTCTCCTGAACGGTCTTTCGAGCCTGTCTTGTAAACAGGTCTACAAGTCCCGGATTGACCTGATCTACTACCAGATAAGCATTACGGCGAAACGATTCTTTGTCCTCCGGCATAGGAATGGTCTTTGCCCATGCTTTGTTGTCACGGGAGATCCGCCCATCTGCATCCTTATGCTGAATGGTATTGGCGAGAATAAAGTTCATTCGCTCCGGTCCGAATTTCTCCATGACCTCCTGCACCGCAGAAGCGGTATCCAGTCGGTTGTCTCCGTAGTGGGTGCTGATTGCCTGCTCAATGGCAACTTTACAGGAAAAATTCGCCTGGTCAGACAGCCAATATGCGTCTGTTTCTCCATGCTTAGTCGCGTATGAAGCAGAATGAAGATAAACTACCATGGGATTAAGTTCTTCAGGTTCTCTGCATACCTCATTGGCTCGGTTTTCAATGCTGTCCCGAATCACATCCATATAGCCAGTCTCCAGCTTTTCAAAATAGCGGTACACATCCGCCAGCGGCGAGGGAGATTCCAAAAGCGCCTTGGCCTGGGCGTCGGTCAGCTCCAGTTCCTCCATCGCCATCACGATGTCCTCACGGATGGTGTACTCATAGGTGTGGTGCAGGATTTCTTCCGGGGGCTGGCTTTTCAGCCAGTCCCTGTATTTATCCTGCTCATCGGCCATCTTTTCATAAAGAGCCGTATTCAGATCGTTGGTATTCATGTTATCGCACCTCCTCATGCTGTTTTGGTTTCTTGTCTGTACTGCGGGGCTGCACCGGGCGTTTTAGGTTATCCAGCACCGAAGGCCGTGTGCTTTTGGCAACAACAGCTTCGGCGTGTGCCTGTCCCTTTCCGTCGATGTTGAGCAGGGTATCCAGCTCCACCAGACGGGCGTTTTTGCTTCTCAGTTCTTCTTCATAAAGGAATGGCTTTCCGACTTCCTCCTTTGCGGCAGCCTGCTGCTGATAGAGGTTATCCAGCTGGGCCTTTGCCGCCTCCAGACGCTGGGGCATCTGGGCGAGGGCATTGTCGATACGGGTAAGATTTCCGCGAGGGTCTGTACCAAGGGTTGCCCGGTGGGTCATCTGTCCTTTCAGCAGGAGCGTATATTCCTGTTTCCAAGCGGAAAATTCCACGGACATGGCATAGCCCCGGTAGCTGCCGATCTGCACCGGATCGGAGGTTTTGACCTCTTTGCAGGCATCCAAAAGGGCAGCACCGGCGTTCTCCTTATCAGTCAGCAGATCTCCACGGATCTCCATACCGGCAAAGCCGTCCTCTGGGTGCGGGTGAGCTGCCAAAACCTCCAGGTCAGATTCAAAGCCCTTGATAAAGCCCTTGTGCTTTTCAATCTCCTCTGGGAAGTATTTGAGCAACTGATCCTCCAAGCGGTACTGCTTACTCTGGTGGTCGGCTTTCATCAGCTTCAGGCGGGATACCTCCACATCCAAATCCATACGCTCTTTGATACGGGGATCTCCGGCACACAGAGCCTTGATCTCAGCAAAACTGAGGGCGGTTTCATCCACATCATCGCAGGAGCGCACCGGCGATTTAGAAGTCATGATCTGGCTGATGAATTTCTGCTTATTCTCCACCGTCTGCCACAAATAGGCATCAAAAGTCCCCTCGGTGACATAACGGTACACATGAACCAAAGGGTTGCTATTGCCCTGGCGCTCGATACGGCCCTTTCTCTGGGCAAGGTCTCCCGGTCTCCACGGACAGTCCAGGTCATGAAGTGCCACCAGACGGTCCTGCACATTGGTGCCTGCGCCCATCTTGGCGGTGCTGCCCATAAGCACACGCACCTGACCGGTACGGACTTTAGAGAACAGCTCCTTTTTCCGCACTTCGGTGTTGGCTTCATGGATAAAAGCGATCTGGTCGGCAGGCATCCCCTGAGCAATGAGTTTCTGACGAATATCGTCATATACCGTAAAGGCCGGTTCCTGCTCCGGCAGGGGTACAGCGCCTTCCAGTGCGTGAAGCAGTGGATTATCCAGCGTTTTCGCCGCCTTGCTTGCAGGAGCTTTTGCCTGCGGGGTAGAAATGTCGCAGAATACCAGCTGGGTCAGCTTGTCAGCTTCGCCATCCCGCCAGATCTGCATGATGTTGTCCACGCACTGATTGACCTTTGTGCCGGGTTCGTCCGGCAGCATCTGGTTGACGATCCTCTGGTCCAGCCCCAGCTTGCGGCCATCCGAGGTAATCTTGAGCATATTGTCCTGGGACGGGTCAACGGTTCCGCTGTGTACCAGCGATGCGCGCTCCGAAAGGGCCTTGACCATTTCCTGCTGATGTTCAGTAGGCTGTGCCACGATGTTGTGGTATTCCACCTCCGGGGTGGGGAGATTTAACTGGTCGGCAGTCTTAATGTCGGCCACTTCTTTGAACAGGTTCATCAGTTCAGGCAGGTTAAAGAACTTGCTGAATCTCGTTCTTGCCCGGTAGCCGGTGCCTTCCGGTGCCAGCTCCAATGCTGTGACAGTCTCCCCAAATCGGGAAGCCCAGCAGTCGAAGTGGGTCATGTTCAGCTCTTGCAAGCGTTCATACTGAAGGTAACGCTGCATGGTGTAAAGCTCGGTCATGGAGTTGCTGACCGGTGTGCCGGTGGCAAAAATCACGCCACGGTTTCCGGTGATCTCATCCATATAGCGGCACTTGGCAAACATATCGGAGGATTTCTGCGCGTCCGATGTGGATAAGCCTGCCACATTTCGCATTTTTGTGTATAGAAACAGGTTTTTATAGTTGTGGGCCTCGTCCACGAACAATCGGTCCACACCCAGCTGCTCGAAGGTTACCACATCGTCTTTTCGCCCCTCGGCTTGCAGCTTTTCCAGTCTGGCTTCCAGAGACTTTCTGGTACGCTCCAGCTGCTTGACGGTAAACCGCTCGCCGCCGCTGGCCTGCACCTCTGCGATGCCCTCGGTAATCTCGTCGATCTGCTCATAGAGAAGCCGTTCCTGACGCTCCCGGCTGATGGGGATACGCTCAAACTGGCTGTGTCCCATGATGATGGCGTCGTAGTCACCGGTCGCAATACGGGCACAGAACTTTTTGCGGTTATGGGTCTCAAAGTCCTTTTTGGTGGTAACTAAGATGTTGGCGGAAGGATAGAGGCGCAGAAACTCCGACGCCCACTGCTCGGTCAGGTGGTTGGGAACCACAAAGAGAGATTTCTGGCACAAGCCCAGGCGTTTGGCTTCCATAGCAGCAGCTACCATCTCAAAAGTTTTGCCCGCGCCCACTTCATGTGCCAACAGGGTATTACCGCCATACAGCACATGGGCGATAGCGCTTTTCTGGTGTTCCCGCAGGGTAATGGCCGGATTCATGCCACCAAAAGTGATATGGCTGCCATCATACTCGCGGGGACGGGTAGAGTTCATTTCTTCGTTGTACTGGCGCACCAAAGTCTGGCGGCGCTCCGGGTCTCTCCAGATCCAGTCCCTAAAGGCTTCCCGGATCGCCTGCTGTTTTTGAGCCGCCAGGGTGGTCTCCTTGGCGTTCAGCACGCGGCGCTCTTTTCCGTCTGCGTCCTCTATGGTGTCATAGATACGGACATCTCGCAGGTTCAGGCTGTCCTCCAAAATCTTATAGGCATTGGCACGACTGGTCCCATAGGTGGTATAAGCTGCCACATCGTTGTAGGATACGGAAGATTTCCCCTTGATCTGCCATTCAGCGGTAAAGGACGAATAGTTGACCCCAATACTGCGCTGGAGATAAAACGGGGTATTAAAGGTCTCATACATAAACTGCTGGATATATTCCTTGTCAATCCAGGTAGCGCCCAGACGCACCTCGATCTCCGACGCATCCAGGTCTTTGGGCTGCGCGGCAGTAAGAGCTTCCACATTGACTGCATAAACCGGGTCCTGCTGTGCCGCCCGCTGCGCCTGACGCAGTTTTCGGCGTACATTGCCAGAGAGGTATTCATCAGCAGTCACATAATGGGGCGTTCCGTCCTGCTCCAACTGTCCCGGTACACGGAAGATTACGCCTTGCAGCTCTCCGGCCAGTTCTTCTTTTGTTTTTCCGGTAAGCTGGCTCATATAGTCCATATCCACGCAGGCTTTTTCCGAGATGGACACCGCCAGTGCTTCACTTGCCGTATCCACCACAGCCACCGCCTGATGGGGCTTGATGGTTCGTTTGGTGAACATATCCGCCTTGCGCTCCAGCTTTCCGTCCTCGTCGATGACTTCCAGCGCACAGAGCAGGTAATAGGAAGAATCGTCTGCATAGGCCAGACGGTTTGCACGGTCATTGATGAGACCGTATTTGGCAGAAAAGCTGTCATAGAGGCTGTTCAGTTCCGCCTGCTTTTGGGTAATGGTGCTGTCTGGAACCGCTGCATCCATCTGAAGGTCGATCAGTTCCTGCACACAATCGCGCAGTCCCACAAGACCTTTTACGCGGGCTTCTGCGGTGGTGTTGAGATCCGGGCGCACCATACGGCTGTTTTCCCGGTAGTACACCTGCCCGTCTACAATGACATAAGAATAGTTCTTCACATTAGGATCGGCAGGAACGGAGGTGCCAATGGCTTCGCCTTCGCCCAACTCCGGCAGCTCTGCCTCCTGATAAGTGCCATGAATGTACTTCACAGCATCATGCAGCTGGTCGGAAAGCTTCAGTCCCTCGATGGGGTTCACGGTGTAGTCCATACCATGTGCAGTGCTTACCGGCTCCTGTCTGCCCAGCACCATTTCCGGGTGGTCGATAAAATACCGGTTGATGGCAAATCCGTCCTCCGTCTGTCCGGTCTGGGTCCATTCCGGCACGATGTCCAGCGGGCGGTCCCGCTTTTGGAGAAAGATGATGTCTGATACCACCTCGGCACCGGCATTCTTTTTGAACGCGTCATTGGGCAGACGGATGGCTCCCAGCAGCTCGGCACGCTGGGCAAGATAGCGACGCACGGTGGAATCCTTGGCGTCCATAGTATAGCGGGAGGTCACAAAAGCTACCACACCGCCGGGACGCACCTGATCCAGTGCTTTGGCGAAAAAGTAATTATGAATGTTGAAATTCAGCTTGTTGTAGGCTTTGTCATTGACCTGATACTGGCCGAAAGGCACATTGCCGATGGCAAGGTCAAAGAAGTCACGCCTGTCGGTGGTCTCAAAGCCGCCTACTGTGATGTCCGCCTTGGGATAGAGCTGCTTTGCAATACGCCCGGAAACCGGGTCCAGCTCCACGCCGTACAGACGGCTGTTTCTCATTTCCTCCGGCAGCATACCGAAGAAATTGCCCACACCCATAGATGGCTCCAGAATATTTCCGGTTTCAAATCCCATACGGTCCACAGCATCGTAAATCGCTTTGATGACCGTAGGACTGGTGTAATGGGCGTTTAGGGTGGAGCTTCTGGCGGCGGCATATTCCTCCGGGGTCAGCAGCTCTTTTAGCTGGGCATACTCTAAAGCCCATGCCGGTTTCTCCGGGTCAAAAGCATCAGAGAGACCGCCCCAGCCCACATACCGAGAAAGAATCTCCTGCTGTTCTGGGCTTGCCTGCTGTCCGGCAGCTTCCAGCTCTTTCAGCAAACGAATCGCATTGACATTTGCCTGGAACTTGGCTTTCGGACCGCCTTCGCCCAAATGCTCATCGGTAATGCGGAAGTTTTTTGCATTGCGACGCAGGTTAGCCTTGTATTCCTCATAGGAGGCTTCCTCGGCAGCTTTGGCATTGGGGAAGGTCTGCCACTGGCCATTGACCTGAATGGAAACCGGGTGTTCGTCCAGCACTTCCTCAAAGGTTTTCTCCGGCTCTGTCACAGGCGCTGGTGGCTCCGGCTCCTCGATATGCAGTCGTTCCACCACCACATCATAAGGCAGATTGTTCTTATCGCCCGGATAGACGGCCATGGTCTCGGAATGGAAGGTCGGAGATTCGGTAGCCGGTTGGGGCTGTTCCTGTCCCAACCCGTCCTGCTGACGGGCGTACATCCCGCGCAGCAAAGGTGCAACCTCATCCCAGCGGAAATACAGCACAGCCAGACGCTTTTCCTCTGCATCCATGACTTCCAGCTCTATGCCCTGTGCCGTGGTACGGTAATCGGCAATATCGCCAGTCTCCAGATTCAGTGTCTCGATCTCACCGGAATAGGCTCTGCTCAGCCAGTAGGCGATCTCGCTGTTGCTCCTGCCGGATTGCAGCAGCGTGGAAATCTGCTGTTTATCCGCTTCATCCATCAGTCCATGGGCCAATACATCCCGCAGGTCCTGATCTGCCTTGTCCGGGTCAACGGGAAGAAACTCGGTATAGTAAGCATTGCGGCGATCTGCCCGAAGCAGCTGCTCGAACTGTTCTTTACGCTCTGCCCGGTAGATGGGATATGCCATGCCGGTGGGCAGAAGCTGCACGGTGTCATCCCGCAGCTCGGTGATCTGATAGGCGTCATCCTCGATATACACGGTATCGCCCACGGCATAGACCGGGGCGGCAGGGTCATAGGAGGTTCTTTGCGGAGTTGGGCGGCGAACTGCATCATATTCCTCATCGGAAATGGAAACTTCGGAAGTCTGCTCTGTCTCGGCAGCTGCGATCTGCTCTGCATCCGACATCACCCGCTGGATAAACGGGTCATTGTCCAGTTTTTCCGGGTCTGCCACCTGACCGTTGACGATCCCTCTTTCCTCCAGGGCTTCCCGAATGGCGATGGGGTCGATGTTGTCAAAACGGTCCTGTTCTTCTTCGGTATAGAATCGGTCCTCCTGAATGAGCTGGGCAATCCGGCGCTGTACCTTCGGCCAGGGCAGCTGCGTTTCCTCCGGGCTGCCGGCACGAGTAATGAACAGGCTGTTGCTGTTACTGCCGCCGTATTCCTGAGCCAGCCATGCAGCGGTATCTTTCTCTCTTGCATGATCTTTCATATAGCGGACGACAGCGTGTTTACTCTCAATATTGCCGTTCCATGCACAAAGGGCAGTATCAATATCTTCCTGAGAAAGAGGGCGCAGAAGCTCATGGAGCTTTGGATAGGTTTCGTCGATTACTTCCCGGTGCAGACGCTGGCGGAACTCCGGTATATCCGAATAGAGACGGATCAGCTCCATATCCTTAGAACCAAGGACCGCACGGCGCACAGCGGCATTGCCCTCGATGACAGCATTTTCACGGTCAGAATGACCGCAGGCATTGCGGTATGCGGCATCCTCGGAAATGGCGGCTGTCACCACAGGCTTATACTGCTCAAACTGCTCCCGAAGGGTAGGCTTTGGAGTTTCTTCCTCCACCTCCGGCTGCTGGGCTTGGATGGCATCTTCTTCTGCCAGTTCCTTTTCAGCCTGGATTTTGTCATACTGCGCCTGTTCCTGTTCGGTAAGATAGCGGCCTTTCTGGACAAGAGAGGTAATGCGCTTGGCAACCTTTTCCCAGTTCAAGTGAACATCCGGGCAGTCCTGCTTTTTATAGTGCAGTCCTTTTCCGTCGTGATCTTCGCCGCTGTGTGTTGCGCCGGACAGGGCATGAGAGCGACCACCAATGCCATACTCGTCTTTGAGGAATCTCACTTTCTCCTTATCCGTATGGTTTTCCATGAAGAACGCATAGATACGGCCTTTTCCTCCGGCAAAACTGCTGCCGCCGGTCATGGCGGCGTCGATCTCATCCTCGGTAATGAAGTGCTGGACGGTTGGCACTTGGGAAAGGTCTGAAGAAAAACTCCTGCGGGGCAGGTCGAGGTCCTTCAGGTTCTCCCAAATCTCCCTTGGTCTGTGGTAGTGAAAGCGCAACAGGTCACGGTCCTGCTGATAGGCAGTCCAGAAGGCGGCGTATTCTTCCTTGAGGGTCTGGCGGAAAGCCGGGTCACTCAGCTGCTCCGTCAGGCGGCGGGTCTCCTCCGGGAACCCATTGCCTTTGATCTCTGACAGGCTGGACAAATATCCGGCTTCTCTGGCGTCCTCGCTGAAATCGTGATACAGATGCCAGAGCTTTTCCGAGAGGAGGGATTGTTCATAGCCTGCCGCTTCTGCAAGCTCTACATTGGAGGCAAACTGTCCGCTCTCCAAAAGCTCCCCGATACGCTCTGCGGCGCTCTCCCAGGAAATGACCTGGGCAGACCTGTCATAACGGACAGACTTCCCATGGGAAAGATGGATACCATCCTCGGCATACCATGCGCTCACACTGCCAAGGCCGTTGCCGCCGTGGTACAGCGTTTTCAGTATCTCGGCAATCTCAGCGGTGGTTTTCTGCTTTTCAAAGGCTGCAACCACACGCTCCCTCTGGCGGTCTGTATTGCCGCCCAAACGCAGCACATGGTCAATATCATTTTGAGCAAAAGAAAAAGCAGAGGATGTATGCGCTACATTCTCTGCTTCATCTATGGATTGGATCTGTTCTGCTTCGGAGAGGAACAGGTTTAGGGTCAGCTGTTGATAAGCTCCGCCATCAGGATTTCCTCGACCTGAGCTTTGCAGGTGTTCATCAGCCCCACCCACTTCATGGGATCGCTGGCTTTCAGTTCCTCGGTGGCTCCCGCTTCCTTCGCCAGCTGGGGCATCATCTGCTCCAGTCTGTTCTGGGCGGTCTCGTCGATCTCCAGAAGGTGCGGGTACAGCTTCTCGCTCAGTAGCATCTGGTTGTAGAGGATGGGACGGTGTTCCTTCAGGTAGGTTTTCCTCATCCTTCCGTACTTGCCCAGGGATTTCTCCGGCTGCTGGCTCAGCTTCAGGTCGGGAATCAGATAGTCTCCGTTCTGGATATAGGTCATGGGATTGTTCATCTTGTTTGCTCCTTTCTTGGTTGGCTTCGCGCTCTGCATTTCGGACGGTAACGCCGATCTGCCGCAGCACCTGCTGGTTGATCTGGCTGACCGCTGTTCCCAGCGCCCCGATGGTGGACGGGGTGTTGAAATCAAAGATCGCCATGAAATCTTCGTGGTCGAAGTAGCGTTCCGGCTCCAGTCCGCAGCGGGACATCAAAGCGTAAGTGATGCTGACGGTGGCGGCTGCCTTGAACTGCACTCCGATGTTATACTCATCATATTCCTCCAAAAAGGAACCGTCAACGATATAGAAGAAGTCCTGCTGATGCTCCGTCCAGTATTCCTCAGCCAGTTTTCCGGCTACCTCAGTGAGCTGTCCGGCAAGGTCATCACCGGAAACATCGTAGGTGCGCTCCAGCATAGCCTGCACGGAATCCAGATGGCGCTCCTCCAGCTGCCACATCCAGGGGGTGCGGGAATGTTCACGGGTTCCGGTGTCGGAAATGTCAAAGACATAGCGCAGGCGGGGCCTGTCCCCGGAATCGTCCACCAGCGCGATCCCCTTGGAACCGCGCCTTACATACCGGCCCATCTTTTCATTCCACAAATCGTACTCTGCACAGGCGGTGGCGTCCGGTCGCTGGGCGTAGATCATCAGCTGTTCATGGAACGGGTATTTGTAAAGTCGGGAAGCAGTGGTGAGAAACCCTGCCCATTCCTGCCAGCTCCCCGTGAGCTGCGTTGCCACCTTGTCCGCCATCTGTGCATATAGTTCAGCTTTGGTTGGCATGGTGTTCTGTCCTCCTTTCGGTTTTGGGGTAAAGAGGTGGGGTGGCAAATTGCCACCCCATCCCTGCGGTTATGGTGTTTACTGGTCAAAATCCGGGTACAGCTCCAGCTGGGCAAAGTCCTCATTGGTCATCGCACAGAGCTTCGTAAGGGCGCTGTCGGTCAGCTCCCTCAGTTCCGTTTCCTCCGGTGATAGCTCGCCGCGCATCTCACGCAGGCTGTTGATCAATCCGGTGCGGCTGCCGGTATTGTAAATGCACATCAGGTTCATTTCCTCAAAAGTAAAGTTTCCCATATCAAATCTCCCTTTCCGCACTCTTTTTGGGTGCTGTCTTTTTGTGTTCTGTCTTGGGCTGGCCTTTCAGCTGCTCCATGACGGACTTTTTCTTTTCCCGTTCCTCCCGATGGGTGGCGGCTGCCAGATCCATCAGGGAAATGGGCTGACCGCTTCGGGCCTGCTGTTCCAGCTCTGCCACCGTAGGCTCTTTTGCGCCATTGTTGATGATACCGTCGATCATGCCGTAATCGTCCTCCACGGCCATCTCCGCATTTTTCAGAGGATTTTGCGGCAAGAATCCAGGAATCTGGGTAAAACCAACGCTGTCACAGTAATGACAGGATACCTTACCGTCCTGCCTGATCGCAACGATGTCGCTGACGCTCATGGAGGGGCTGTGAAAGTCCATGGGTTTTTCCAGATTGAATTGCTGATAGAGTTTTTCCAGCTGCTCCAGCACAGTGCCAGACTCACTCAGAGGAGCTGTGTAGATTAGGTCATAATTGCTGCGGTCTATGGAAATATCATGGGACTTTAGCCAGTCCAGATTCATAAAGCGCACATTCTGCGGATCGTCACGGCTCACCTGATAGATGGCAAAGCAATCTCTGTTCTGGGATAGAAATGCCTGTTCGCGTTCCTGCTGATGTTCCTGACGCTCCATGACCTTTTCGTGGAACTGAGGGCTTTTCTCCCATTCCTCACGGTCCACGCCAAAAAGACCGCCATGATCCATGATTTCCTGCGGGTCAAACACCATGCTCTCCGTATTGTCCTCATGCAGCACATAGACGGTCAAACCGGCGGCATCCAGTTCCAGCGCCCGTTCTCTGGTAACAGGGAACATCCCATCATAGGAGTAGCCGTATTCCTGCATATCTGATGTGGAGATCTGCTCATCCGGCATGGGGTATTCATCCAGTGCCTGCTCCTGTGCTTCCGGCAGCTGGGAAGAAGCAGCCATCTGACTGACCTCTGCCTGCATCTGCTGGTAGGCAGCTTCCTGCAAGGTCTCAATCATGGACAACGGTGCGTATTTTACCGAGTCTCTGCCCAAATCGTTGTCATCACAAATCTGGAGAACTGCCTTCATGCGGGAAATCTCCGGCATATCCAGCTGACCACCATCCAGCTCTTTCATGGACGCGGCATCGTAAAGGGTATAGTCCCAGCCGCTGTCACAGGATTGGATATGAAGATAGGTGGCATCGTCAATCAGAAACAAAACCTCCTGCTGGTTGGCGTCCGCCCCCAGCACTTCCATTTCCGGCATGGCCGCAGCCAGTTCCTTTACCGCTTTTTGCACCAGAGGATTATCACGGTAATAGTCGATTGCCTGGATGGTGTCCAGGTCAATGGTCTGGCCGGTCAAAATCGGAAAAGGTCCTTCATAGTCGCTTCCGTCTTTCAGCTCAAAACCAATTCCTTTGATCCCGTTCATTCGCTCTGCCGGAATCTCCTGATAAATGCGGACAGCTTCCTCCAAAGACAGGTTATCGTGGTATTCTCCGAGGTTTGGAAACTCCATGCACTCTGCTACATAGTAGGTTAGATTGCCAGTCGGCTGCTCTATCGGGGCGGTTTCCGGCTCTGCTTTTGTATTGGGGTCAATTCCACGCTCTTTGCAGATTTCCTTATAGTGGCGCTCAATGTCAGAGATCAAAGTGCCGGAGGTCTTGTTGATGGTCTCCAAACTGGCTCTCAGCTCTTTCAGTTCCTTGCCCTGACTCCAGCTTGCAATATAGCCGAAGCTGTTTTCTCCGGTCTCGATGCCAAAATACTTGCAGACCGCATAGGAGATGCTTTCAGCCTCCACTTCCTCCGTGTGGCGATTTTTGATTGCCTGTTTTTCTGCGGTTGGATCTTCCTCAACTGCAAGACGCCATTCAAACTGATTTTCGTCCACATAGCGCCAATCCATATCAGAAGCAAACTGTTCAGCTTCTCTTTCTGTGGCAAAATCCAGCTTGAAATCATGCTTGGTTCCACCTTCACTCCCCAGCACAACCTTCCATGACGGTAGCATTTCATATTTTTTAGGATCATGGAGCTTGCTGTGGGCAATCTCGTGTACTGTGGCCGAAACCGTCTGCACCTCACTCATACCCTGACGAATGGCGATTTTCTGATGATCGGCAGAAAAATAGCCGTCCGTATCGGCGGCCATTGCTTCAAAAGTGATCGGCACCGGCGCACTGCGGCGCAGGGCCTCCATGAATGCCTCATAATTTGGCACATTGCCGGAAAGGGAGGAAGCAAGCTCCGGCAAAGGTTTCCCATCGGTCTGGCTCACATCAAAAACCTTGACCGGGCGAAACATGGGGATCTCGATTTCTTTTTCCTCTGTGATGATCTTTCCGTCTTTATCCAGAATCGGAGCCTTGGTATCCGGGTCCAGTTTCTGCTCCTCGATTTTCTTCTTGTACGGTGTGGGGGCGATGATGGTAATGCCATGCTCGCCCTTTTTTACATGACGCTCAAACTGGTCTTTCCACTTATTGTATCCGGCTACCAAAGTGGCGTCCGGCTTCTGCATATAGATGAGCATGGTGTTGTTTACCGAATAGCGGTGGAAGCGGGACATGACGGACAGATAGCGCATATACTTTTCACTCTCAAACAGTTCTTTGATGCCCTGCTCGATGCCATCTGTGATTTCCCTTAGCCGCTCTCGGTTGGTGGGTTTGTTCTCAGCCATGATTTTCAATCTCCTTTCCAAGTGTGTGATTTCTGCTGTGTGTTCTGCAATCCATGCCTTTTGTTCTTCTTCACTTTCATAAAGAAAAAGGTCCAGCAGGTACTCTACATAGGTTTTCTTCTGGATTGCTTCCACAAAACGGGGGTGCGGTTCTTCCTCCGGTGTCCGGGGAGAATTGTCGGCCTCCCATTTTTTCAGCAGATAGTAGTAATCGGACAGTACGCGATAACACCGCTGCCGGTCCTCACGAAACTGCTGTGCCTCGGTTTTCTGCCGGACATACTTCCTGCGGGGAGGGGCCTGACTGTCATAGATCAGGCCAAAGTCCTGTGCCAGTTTCTCCGCCGCTTCTTTTGGAGAGAGGTCAAAGAGCTTTGCGGTAAAGTCGATCACATCCCCATCTGCACCGCAGCCAAAGCAGTGGAACCGCTGGTCTACCTTCATGCTGGGGTTCTTATCATCGTGAAAGGGACAGCAGGCCATGCCATTTCGACTGACTTTTATCCCGTAAAACTCTGCTGCTTCTCTGGTGCTGACCGACTGCTTGACTGCTTCAAATACATTCTCTGCCATGTACCTTTAACTGCTGGACTTTCTCACAGGGGGCTGGTATCCGGCAGCTTTCGCACGCTCACTGGCAGCTTTGCGACGCTCGGCGCTGTATGGCTCCCGGACTGATACACACCGCTTAGGGACGGTAAAGTTATGGGCGTCCTTTCGGGTGATCTGGTCGGGGTGCTTTTTTGACAGCAGTTCCAGCTTCTCCATCAGACGGGGATCATGGGTGTAGACCTCAGCCATTGGTTCCGCCTGGTTATAGAGGAGAATGGTTTCCCGTTCCACTAAAGAGAGCTTCATCGGCTGCCTCCTTTCCGCTGGTCAAATTCCAGCTTGAAGTTGGCGTACTGTCCATCGTCCTCCAAAACCACAGTGGCATCGTAGGCCTTGCCGGTTTTCTCCGAATATAGGCCCGTTACGCGGACACGGCCATCTTTCAGCAGTGCAGACACCACAGCCTTGGTCGGCTGTTTTTTCTTGGCATTCCACCATTTGTTGTTTTTCCAGATTGCAAATTTGCAAGAATCATTCTGACAGAAG
>ENA-OYWJ01000603-OYWJ01000603.1-human-gut-metagenome-genome-assembly--contig:-NODE-603-length-16639-cov-13.342861_pt1 | contig 16639 bp, 16 predicted proteins | sample MGYA00244169_ERZ653395 | MGnify/ENA primary metagenome ERZ653395 (study PRJEB26926, sample SAMN06165120) | human gut metagenome | biome: ENVO:00009003; feature: ENVO:2100002; material: ENVO:00002003...
ATCTACACTTATGCGATCGTCGGCAGCGTCAGATGTGTATAAGAGACAGGGTAAGGGCATGAACGTAAAGAAGATTTTCATCACCTTGATTACAGTCGTGGCCTGCGTCATCCTGGGTGCATTCGTGCTAAACACCCTGATGCCTAACGTGACCACCACTCTGATCAACGCAGTTGAGGACCAGATTTTCAAGGCCACCAGCCTGGAGTTCGACTTCAACAACGACAATAATGCGGGTACTAATGATAACAGCTATGTCGGTCAGAACTCTGACAAAACTGTTACCGGTGACACTGGTGACAACGTCATCGGCTTCAACAGCGGCGCTGGCGGCGGTGCTGGCGGCTAATGGCACAAGGATAGCAGAATTAAAAGCCCTGGAGGCTAGTACCTATTTGATTAGGTAACACGCACAATAAGGAAAGCCTCGCCGTAGAAAACGGTTAATCTGGGGAAAGGATGCCAGGAGCACTACGGTGTCCCTGGCATCCTTTATTTTATACAGACGGAGGGGTTAATAGCATGAATGAAAGCGTAAAATTTATATTCAAAACACTTTTGAAAGTACCAGTATTCATACTGGTGGCATATGCAATCTTTAACCTGTTCGCTTTTTCATTTTCATACTTCAAAATAATGGGTTTCTCCTATGTTGCAATGCAGACAGCAGTTGAGAATAACTATTTTCCTCAGACTGAGTATAATACGCTTACAGCTTACTTAAATGGGCTAGAGACAGCAATGCTGGAGAACGCTACATTAACAATAGACACAGGTAATGGTGGAAATGAGAGGGTGCAATACGGTTCAGAGATAACAGTAACAGTATCAGCACACTATAGGTTTATATGGCCATTGATGCCAAATGAGCAGAGGTCGACTGGTGTGGCAGCTTCTGGTATGAATGACCAGGACATAGGTGAAGCACTCACAGACGATCAGCTTGACCAGATAAGGCAGGATAGAGAGAACAATCCTCAAAATAATATTTGGATAAGCTACACAGTACCAGGATTGAAGTATTACCCGGACCTCATGTAAGGAGGGTAGTGCATGACAGTAAAAGGTATATTCAAAGTGCTACTTGGTACAATCATTATAATGGTTGTTGGCTCCTTAGCACTTGAGATGATTAACATAACAACTACGTCACTACAGCTTACACAGATGTCAAGAATAGCATGTAGACAGGCAGCAGTCTTATTCTCACAAGAGACATACAAAGATAGAGAGTATGATTCCACTGCTGGTGGCGCAGTTAACATGGATAATGTAATAGCAGCAGACGGGGCGACTTATGTAGAAGGAAACTTCTATGGTTTGAACTCTACTCCAGAACAGATATACACAAACCTATATACATCATCAGAGTTTAAGGAATGGCTTAACAGCTCAGCAGTTGATAAAGGCAATTGGAAAAGCATAGACCTTATAGATAGAGCATTAAATCATCCAGACTCACTAAATGTTTCATTCCCAACCAATGTAATGGCATCAAACTTTGAATCTCAGATGGCAGATTATAATGATGCTATGACAGCAAAAGCATATAAAGAAGTCATGATGACACCCATGAATATGGGTGTGCCTTATATGGACCATGACACACTACAGACAATGTTCCAGTGGAACTTAGCACAGCTGGCATCAGACTGTAAGGCAGATGCAATAAGGCAAGATGATAATGGTGCCTACTGTGTATACTATAAGGGTTTCAGGGTTTATGCTGATTTAGCTCAAATAACAAGATTAGAATACAGAGTATTTGATATGACAAACTCGGCAGAAAGACAGGATTTTGAGGAGCTAACCAGCATTGATGGCTCAAACCTTGGCTACGATGATAGTTTGATAGACTATCTTGGTGGTTACGAGAACGATGATGAACGTGAAAGAATATGTGTAGTAGGTATTGAGTATAGTATACCAATTGCATATGAGGGCATAACACCTATTAGGTCCATATTTGACTGGGTATGGGACCAGGAAGCAGCAGGTTTAGATGGAAGCCAGAGTCGTGACGGCGATTACAGCTGGAACGATATGCTTGCAAACCTTGATAATGGTGGATTTGACAGAGCAACACCAGAGCCTGGCGTGTTACCAGTACCAATGACACTGATTTACTATGTAGTAAGATAATAGGAATTAAAAGCAGTTAGGAGGAAAGGGTATGTTCGGTAAAAAGAACAATGATGCTGATGAACAGATTACTGGTGGACCTAGCTCTCAATCCGGCATTGCTGACGATGGTTTCTCCGATTTCTTTGGGAATGATACTGGGGAAAATCAGGAAAGTGCAGGGAGTATTCCTGAAGATGGACACAGCGGAGAGGCTGGAGATACTCAAGGCTATCCACAGCAAGCACAAGAAGTAGAGTATGGTCAAGAGGATAATGGTTATAATCAACCAAACGAAGCATACAGTCAGTACGATGGTTATAACCAGCAAGGGTATGAACAACAGAGCTACGAGCAACAGGGCTATGAGCAGGAAGAAGTTCAATTAAGCAAAAAGGAATTAAAGAAGTTACAAAAAGCAGAAAAGAAAGCAGCAAAGGCAATGGGAAAAAGCAAGGGTGCTGGAGACGCCCAGCAAGAAGTACCTATTGAAAAGCCTAAGATGATGCTATATTTGGTCATAGATAAGCCTGTAGAAGGACTGCTGAACTACTTTAGAATGTCTGGTGTAAATGTATCAAACATTTATTCAGACATCGGTGAGGCTAAGAATGAAGTCATAATGCAATCCGACCCCTTAAGAATCGTGATAGTAGACACCGGTCTAGGAAAGTTTACCACGACAACAATGAGAGCAGAGCTTATTGATATGATGGGTATATCGGACGACCAAAACAGGACAACAGTGTTCTATACAGACTCAGCTCTTAAGGTTGATACCCTGCATACCCTTGGAAAATCTGGAAAGGACATAGATTGGTTTAAGTACCAGTCAACAGCCTTAGTTGTTGCTACATTATTATCCTATAACGAGGAATATATACTAAATAGTGATTCAGATAACTTAGCGGACCAGAAAAAGACACAAGCAAATGATGTCTTGAGCTTCAAGGGACTTACATCTGGTCTTCCTGATGTACCAAGAATGGAAATCACAGGGTTTACAAGTGATGCAATAATGACACACATTGTAAACAATGTAGATGGTACAATACCTGGATTTGAAATAAACTATTAAGCATATAAATATACAAATTTATATACCCAGCCATATTATTCATTTAGTATTGGCTGGGTATTTTTATAGGCTGGTTACAAGGAGGTTGAGCTATGGAATATTCGACAATCAAAAATAAAGGCATAGAATTAGATATGCCTGGACTTAGACTTAATTACAATTACATCGGAATGATGGCAGCTGCCATAACACTGGTTTGGTACTTCCTGTTAAATACAGCAAATTACACACAGGAAATAATAACACTGATGGCCATTGAAAAATACTTTACATTTGTATTACTTATCGTTATATACAAAAGGGTAACTTTTAGTTATACGCACCCAGTCAAGCTTAGAATAGAGGAAGATGGATTAACGCTCTTATATAAGAGTGGAGGCAAGGCAAAGGTAATAACAGACAAGTTTATTGTGGACAATACAACAGGCGATGTTATGGATAAGACATTATTTTTTATAACGCAACCAGCCAAAATAGTCATAAAGAAACCCGGGGAAATGCTAGGTATAATGGTAGATGATACAGAGCTAAGTAAATTAAAAGAGTAAACATACATTGGGCACCTCATACTTCTATGGGGTGCCCAAATTCATGCTTAAAATATTAAATGTCATTGTATCATGCATTGGTGTATAAAATAGGCGAAAAAGAAATAAAACATTCGTGCATTTTGGGGCTTACCAAATATTTTATGTTCAAGCATTAGATAAACATAGGCAATAAAGTAATATATGTATATACATACAATAATACTTTTATGTATAAAATTGGTGTTAAATAGATGTGTGTAGGATTGAAAAACTGCGACTAGATAGGAGTTGGCTGACATGGTCAGAAAGTTGAAAAATGCAGTAGGCACTTGCAGATACTGTAAGAGTTCAGCAGTTTTAGTTAAGAAAAAGGGCAAGGATGGGATTTACTACTGGGGAGTAACATGCAGTAACAAAGATTGCGGGGTTCGTACACCGTTATACCTTACAAAAGAAAATGCACTGCTGGAGTGGAACAATAATATGGATAGCAGTACATCAAAGAGCAAGCATACAGCTTAGTTATACTATTTGGCATTAACACAAGTCAAACTGATATAAAAAGTATAATAATTTAGGAGGTTAAACAATGAGCTTAGAGAATTTTGTGGCCGTGGATATAGGTGCATCCGACACACGGTTCGCAACGCAGAACAAGGCAGTTTACCACATTCCAAACAATATGACATTTGTTCCTTTTGATGCTAACATTGAGATGGATACCCAGGACCGTGACATCGAACGAAACCTTGATATCAGCATTTCCAGAAGTCCTGTATCTGAAGATGTTAAGAATATCATCGAGAATGGTGAGGAATTCTATCCAATGCACGTGCTGATTGGTGAGGTGTCTGACCGATATGATAGTGTGGACATCAGACCCAACAGCGACAGCGGTAAGATGAAGCAGCGGTGTAACCATGCTTCCTGTATCACAGCAGTTGCACTGAGTAAGCTGCGCAACCCGAATATGGGCAACAACATCGACCTATTTATTGCACTTCCTCCCAGCGAAATCAAGGGATTTAAGAACGCAATCAAGAAATATATGATTGGGCACTACACTGTGGTGTTCAACCGTATGACAGACCCTATTCAGCGCGTGGTGGAGTTTGACATTGAGAACGTGTACTGTTTCGAGGAGTCTCGTATGGCTATGATTAGCTATATCTCTTCCAACACTGACAAGATGGCAAACTTCGCAAACACAGTGATGCTGTCAATCGACATTGGTGCATCCACAACTGACTTTGTCATCTTCAAGAACAGAGTTTACATGGACAAGTCAGGTCTCACGGTTGCGATTGGATGCAACACACTGAAGGAAAAGTTGGTTCAGATTATGCGGACCAAGGGAATCAGCGTTTCTGGTGATAGTGTCGATATGATGGTGAGAGAGGGACGTTTCCAGGATGGAGCCAAGCGAGTGGCTGACCCTGATACTGTCAGCGAGGCAAAGCGACAGGTGGCTGATATGATTGTCAATGCTTTTGGTAGTCATCTGACACTGTGTGGGCTGACGCCTCGTGACGTGGCCTATATCATCGTATCTGGCGGCGGTTCCATGCAGAGTGGGTATATTGACGACAGCGGAGAGTTTAAGTCCACATCTGGGCCTATGAGTGAGTATATCACGGAGCACATGAAGAAGCTTAGTCCTAATAGTGAGGTAATTCCTATTTCTGATGAGCCTCGTCTTGCAAATATCAAGGGGCTAGTGATGATGGCATGTGCTAAGCTGGAGCAGGAAAAGCGTAAGAATCAGACCGTTAGCTAAATAAAGACATTTAGAGGCCGCACCCATACTGGCACACAATAAGTATGGGTGCGGCTATTGTTAAATTAGAAAGCAAAGGAGGGGTGCATGGTATGCCTGGTTCTATGACTAAAATACTGGTGAAGGTTGGAAAGTCATCTCATATCAAGTTTCGTGGCGTGCAGGCATTTAGGGCTGTGACAGTCAGAGAGCTAAATAGACTTTCAGAAATTAACCCTGATGCATCCATAGTCATCATTGAGAACATCAAGCCTTCAGACAATGACGCAATAAAAGAGTTTATAGATCACTTTGAGAGTTTGAACAACAAAAACAAGGTGTTCTTTTACGTAGCAGACAATGAAGATAACACCACTGGAATAGCAGACGAACTTGCATACGATATCTATTTAACAGCTAGTGACCTATACAGAGCAATTAAAATTAACTGTGGAATCACTGTTGATATTGACATATCAAAGAGTAGTGAGATAAACAATATACACAGTGAAGATGGTTTTGATAATCCCTTTGGTGATAGCTGGGAACCCGTCCAGGAAAGCCAAAGTTCTACTATTTATGAGCTGCAAAGCATTGAGAGTAAAGATGACATTGATGACTTTAGTGATTCTCTGATAGAGGATGAGGATGACACTAAAGATACAAATACAACTGAAGAAGTTGTTGTTGAAAACGTGGCTCCTGAATCTCTTAAAGAGTCAGGGGCTATTAGTGCTGACATGCAGGCTAAGATGGAAGCACTTCAAAAAGAGATAGATGCAGCTCAGGGAGAGGTAAGTAGCCTAAAGAATCAGTTAAGCACTTCGATAGGCAAGAATAGTGAGCTAAGCAAGTTGATAAAGGCTATCGAAAGTGAGAGGGATGCATTCAGAGACAAGCTCGTAGTTTACGAGAGCAGCGAGGTGATGGAGCAGCCAATCACTTTAAATGAGTACAAAGGACTAAAAGACAAGATAAATGAGCTTACAGAAGCTGCCAAGCATACCGGAACTGCTTCAAATGAGCAGGTTGAGGAACTTACAAGATTGCTTGAAGAGGCTCAGCAGGTAAATGAAGCAACACAGTCTCAGATAGAGGATTATAAAAAGAGACTAAGAGAATCAGGTTCCAGGCTAACAGCAGCACAGACAAAGTTGGCCAAGTACGAGCAGGAGATAGCTGACCTTAATGATAATACAGCTGAGCTTGAAGAATTAAGAGTTAAGGCAGCTCAGATTGACCAACTCAGAGAAAGGCTAAAAGAGAGCGAGACCTATAGAGCTAAGGTTACTGAACTTGAGGCACGACTAAAGGTAGAAGCCGACAGCACGATAGAATTAAATAGCACAAGAGATGAATTAACTATCGCGCAGCAAACAATAGCAACACTTGAAAAGCAAATAAAGTCTTTGACAAGAGACGTTGAATCAGCTAGGTCTGAAATACAGGCAAGCTTGCATGAGAGAGATAGGCTTGTTGCAGAGATGCAGTCTCGTATGGAAATACACAAGCAATTTACAGAATTGCTTGGCAAAGCAGCAAGTATGATTTATACTCTTAATGGTGCTACAAGTACAAACCAGAATGTTGTAGACAGCCTAGAAGGTACAATAGCATCTCTTCGTGACGAGGTTGAGCAATTACAGGGTAAAGTAGCCGAGCAGTCAGAGCAGCTTCGAGTTTACTCGAACTACTCAATTGAGATGGGACACAAGGATAATGAGATAAAGAGACTAAAGGAATCTGAGGCAAGCAGTGTAGAGTTAATAAACACCTTGCAGGATAGGGTTAGAAACTATGAATCTCAGGTGTTTGACCTCACAAAGCAGGTTCAGGAAGCGGATAAGCGTGTTGAATTGGCTAGGAATTACGCTGGTTCTGAAACAGACAAAGTTAAGGTACAGTTAAACGATGCCAAGAAGCAGATTGAGATACTGCGTGGCCAGTTGTCAGATAAGGAAACACAGTATAATAAGCTAGTCGAATCATCTGGAATGAACGAAGATGGTGTTTCATCTCTGTTAGAAAACAGCCGGACAATAGATGAAATAAACAAAACACTTCGTGAACAGGTTGTAGAGCTTAAGACAGCCCTAGATAAAGCAGAGAAGGACAAAGTTAGGGCTGAGCAATCTGCAATGGCACTAGAGGAATCCAATAAGAGCATGAGGCTCAGTATGGAGTCTATGAACCATCTTGTGGCAAACGGAGCGGCTACTGGGCCAGTAACTGTGAAGTCTATCAAATACAATGGCAGGGGTATGATAATACCCGTATTTGGTTCAGGTAGCTACGGAGTAACCACAACGGCAATGTCACTGGCAACTAAGCTAGCATCACAAGCAAGTGTGCTATACATAGACTTTGATTTAACATCACCTAAGGCTGATAGCTGGTTTAGGAAGAATCCTATAATACACAATCTGCCAGGTATAGACAATGGGCCAAAGGCTACTGGACTGGGTATCCTTGTAGACAAGCAGTTTAAGTTCTTTGTAGAAAATGTCCATAACATAATGATTAGGTATATAAACACAAAGGCTGGGTATATAGACTATCTAAGTGGAATTTATACAAAGTTCGATGAGACAAAGCTTGCAGTAACCGACTTTTCAGCTTTGCTGGACTATTGCGGTAATAACTATGCATATGTCATTATAGACTTTGGTCGCTTTGGTTCATCCAATATAAGTAATCAGATAATCAAAGCATTTTCGGAAATAGCCTTCAAGAGCATAGTAGTAACAACTGGAGACAAGTTCGAAATCAGGACATTACGAATGAGGCTCAATGATAATAAGGTAAACATGCGGAATGTGGCATGGCTGATTAACATGTGCGTAAGCACAAAGATTGATGACAGTATAAAGCAGATAATTGCACCTGCAAAATACTCTATGGTGCAATTTAGCCCTGAGATATACGGTAGAAAGATAAACTTTAATCAGGAGCCACTTTTGAGGGACAAATTTGCACTGTTCTTAGACCAGATAGTATTTCATAAATAAGGAGGTGTGAATACAAATGAGCAAATATGTTAAGCGCGGAACATCAATTATTTTGGATTCTGTCAAAGAAAAAGAGATAATAGAGCAGATAGAATCCATGGCAGATACAAGGAGTCTCAGTCATCTTGTATCACACCTCGTAAGATTAGCATTTGAATCTCCAGAAGTTTACGGGGACGGCAACGAGGTCAGAAGATTGCTGCTTAAGATGCAGGAATATGGCATGACACCGACCAGATACAACTATTTTAAGGAGATAGCTAACGAGGTAGCAAAGATAAAAAGCAAGGTAGATAGTATATATGACTTAGCCTATAAAACATATATACTTGCTCAGATGGGAAAAAGGCTTGGGCTAGAGGAAAAGGCAGACGCAAACCTAAGGGCAACATTTATAGCAGAGAGACAGATTTGCAATTTGTGTGAAACCCTGGGAATTCCTGAACTAAATTATGTGTATGCATCTAATAAGTTAGAGGACACGCATAAGAAGGCAGAGGACGTTCTTGAATACATACTTGAGACATATGACGGAATCATTCAGGAACTCAAGCTATCAATGAAGCCTATAGAAATACAGGCATTAAGCAAACCAACAATTGATGAAAATAATGTTTCAAATAGGTCAGTTAGTAACAATAATCCAAAAACTGAACAGGCATCAGATGAACAGGAGAATAAGGCTAAAGCGGATATGAAGCCTATGGAGGGTGGACATAGCCAAATCGCAAATGTCGCTGATGTTCCTATTGAGACAATAGAATGTTGGCTTGAAGCAGACGAAAGTTCTGATTAAGGCAAGTTAGGTGGTGAGGTTCATGGGGTTTTCCCTATTGAGGGCATTTGCAAGAAGTGATGAAGAAGCTAAAAAGATAGACGCAATACTTAGTAGTAATATAGATAAGCCTGTGCTTATGACAAACATACTGGATATAGTTGAGAATGAGAGCTATTACAGTATGAATTTGGCTAGTGATAAATTGCAGGCACTCTACAGACTTCTTATTGCCTATTATGATAGCTGTTTTGCATTATATGTAGATTATTGTATAAGTTCTCCTAAGTTAGAGAACTTGTTAGAGTGCAACGAATACATAGTGTATCATGTGAGTGCAGAGAATGGCAATAGGGTGGCTACTAAGTCAGAGGTCGAGAATGGCGTAGAGGAGTTAGAGCCTGACATATCAAAAGCTGTAGATGACAATACAATGAGGTGCCTAAATGTTTTAATGTGGACATTTACAGGCATGCTCAGGTACTACAGGAGTGCAGGGCTGGAGTGCACCTATAAAAATGGGGAGTTACAGGAGAGTAATTATCAGCTCATCCTTAGAGCGGGGCATGCTTTGAAAGAACTCGTAGAATGGGCAGGCACAGATGGTAACTATCATTCAGCTATTGAAAGTCTAAAGGCTTTCAAAAGAAAGAAACCATACAAGTATCCTGTATACGCTGACGACGAGATAGAGCCAGATATATCAGTTAAACAACTAGAGTACATCTGTAGTAATAAAATACTCGGTGGCGGTTTAACAGATAATCAAAAGTATGTTGTGAGTGTACTGCGCAAGGCAAAGAATAAAAAGCTGAACTATAAACTAAAGCCAATAGACATATCAATTATGCGGAAGGCATACTCAGAGATACAGCGCGGTGAGGTAGTAGATACAATAGGGAAGCTTGACCCGGCAATACAAGAGTTATGCAACGTAATCGAAGAAGGTGTAAAAGCAGGGTTAATTCCCAAATCAGACATTGGAGTAAAGATTGTTGGTACAGTTAGAAAAACTGGAAGGTGCTCACCAAAACAACTAGAGTGCATGAGACGTACAGAGGAAAAACTTGAAAGCCAGCCTAGTAAGTCAGTTACAGTTAAGGGTGGAGTTCAGCAGGGTAATAAGGCTATAAGCAGTAAGCTAACTAGCATATATGATGCACTTGGTTCTGGTGGGTTTGACATAGTTACATAAGGAGGGAGAGTATGCGTGATGGTGCAGTAATTACACGGGTTGGGGATAACATCATGCTGTTAGCTTTCGATTCCTATAACAAGCTAGAAAGTCAGATGGATATATTCAGAGAGCTTGCTGGGGAGAAAGTACTGCTTGTGAGAACAGCAGGATACAACATGGAGGATATTAGAAACAGCCAGGAAAGAATCAATGAGACATTCGGAAATATGATTTGATGCAGGCATAAAAGAGGTGAACAAAGTGATTGCCTTAAAATCAACATTCAGTGATTATTATGACATAGCTGCTAAAAGTGATTCAGAGATAGTATATAACAGGGTTAGACAAGGTAAGGGCAGAGCAGCTCAACTTAACTACTTAAAGGGACTGGGAATTAAGACTGTTGATTTTGGGCCATTAACTAAGTTCAATCCTGACTCTGGAAAGCTGGTAGTTTATACAAATACACTTAGTCATGATTTTCAGGGAAAGAGAATATGCACCTATTCTGAGGCGGCAATTCAGTACCCAAATTACCTTGTGGCACAGTTTCTAGATGTATACAACGGATATACTATAAAGTATCTTCAAGTGGGAGAACGAAGGTTCAGGGTTATGCTCCAGAACAAGGACTACCTTACAAGACTTGTGGAAGGGTCTGTATTAGCAATAGAAGAACTTGATAGGCAATTTAACTATGCAGTTGCACTACCTATATATTCTATTGATTACATATCAAACGGCACAGAAATGGTAGCAATAGACTTTAACGAAGTTCAAAACTTAGGGAATATAGGGTTTGACAGAGTTATGGGACCAGTTGAAGTCACAACTGAAATAGAAAAAGCCTTGATAGCATATAATAAAACGTAAGGAGAAAATTGAGCATGCCTGATTTTATATGTAAAAAATGCACGGGAACCCAAGGTTGTAACAAGTATTGCCCAATACAAGCAGGTAGGAATCTAGTAGACTTCATAAATGGAGTAGAGGTAACACAAACAAGTATAGGTGAGCTAAGAGAGGACTATAAGACAAAGAAATTAGGGCTTATAGTATCAGGACATATCATAGAGACCGGGGCAACATCTCCAGTTAATATACTTAGTGGATTGTCAACTAGCATAGATGCATCTGGAAAGTTCATAAATTATATGGGGTATACGCCTCAGCAGATTTTATCATTATACATGGATTCCATAGGGACCAACGAGGCAGTAAAGAAGAAAACAATTGAAACCTTCAAGAGGTTTAACAGTAACAAGCTATTGCCAGTACCAATTAAGCTAGGTTCCGAGTGTGAAGTCTCCTATAAAAGCAATAATGGCAAAAAGATTGTAGCAAATACAAAGGTGGCAAGCATCAGGTGGAATTCTGACCAAGAGACGCATAAGCTACAATGCACTTTGGTATGCAAGACAGAGCATGGAATGCTTGATGACATAGCTAAGATTGTAAAAGTTCCTATTTCTGAATACGGAGAATCAATTAAGCTACCTCAGATTGAGAGGATTATGAAAACATCAGAGATTGATAGAGAACTGATAAAGATGTCGTCAGTTGGCTTTATAAAGCCTATTGAAATCTCTGATGGAAAGGTTAAAATAGCATCTGATAACCAATACATATATCATATAGTTGGAGAGCAGACATTTATAGTTGGTAAGTGGTCAGATGGAGATATTCAGGATATCCAGAAGGGACTCGTAGGCATCGGAGCATCAAAGGCATATAAAAAACTGATGAACGCAAAGAATTATATAAACAAGCATAGAAAATTTATGGTACCATACGGTTTATTTGAGGCAAATCATGTCGAACTAGACTAATAGAGAGTGCAGTAAACACACCATGGTTATATTGGCATCAATATTATTTAATGTTATGATGCTTGTGTCTATAGTAAGTATCATAACTTACATTCAAATAAGCAGAAAAAATAACACATCAATAGCATTTCCATCACATAGAATGAACAGAAATTTCTGGGTAGTTACAGTATTAGCAACCACATTACTTGCAACAATAATCGTGGCAATATTTTCTGGTGCACTATCAGCATTTCCATTTTTGGATGACGTGAATACTAGTTCAGGTGAAATAAGAGGACTAGTCCAAATATTTAATATAATACTTGGAATAGTATCAATAGCATATATTGGCTTAATATTATGCATAACAGTTGTAGCAGTTATTGGAGCTGTACAACTAGCTTTGCTGATATATTGCTGTATTTGCTTAAAAAACAAACTATACATAAAGAAAATATACAGAGTAGGATTGCTGGTCATATCCATAGTTGTTATATTAGGAATATTTGGACTTGCATGTAATTTAGGAGCTTTATTTACAACATTCTGATATAATATGGTATAAATTAAATGATGTTGCCGAAGCAGAAAGAATAGATACTTCATATATGTATGGGATTCACAGCTATTCTTTGATATTCTCGGCAATAATTATGCTAGAGCAGTGAAAGTGGATACTTCAAAAAATATGAATTTGAAAACATAGCCACTTTCAGTTATTCCTAGCAGACATTATTAAATACTTTTGGGGTGATTCCAATGCAGTAAGTAATTAAAAATTATTTACAGTATTGAAATTAAAGACCATCTTAGGGGAACTAGGGCGAGGTTTAATTGAAGGTGCTTCCTAGGTGGAGAAATAGGCGGCGTGATAAAATCCTCCTGGCGAACTTGGCTAGGGATGCAGGGTTATATCATCTAAGTCTATCCACTTTGAAAGAAAACGGAGGCACGCCTCTTGTGTATGCTCGAGCTGATGGAAGGCACTACCCATAAAACTTAATATGCGGGTATGGTGGAATTGGTAGACACAAGGGACTTCGCCATCAAAAGCTTACGTGCTTAGATATGTAAGTTGCCCTATGAAAATTAGGGTGGAGCCTTGCATGGGAAACCATACAAGTGGAGCAGGCTAAAACGGTGAATGGTTTGATGGGAACGCCGTGCTAAGTCAAGTTGGAAACAACTTGTAAATGTGTAGAGAGCATAGACCTGCTACCTAAACCAATGACGAGTTTATTGGCATGGTAAAGACGTGCTCCAGACTGCAAGCCATGCACACTATGGTGGTACACGAATAAATAAGTGTATGCAGTAAGAAAATTCCTCGGTAGCAGTACTGTACGAGTTCGACTCTCGTTACCCGCACCAAACATATACCGAACCACGACTAAGACATTGGTTGTGGTTCGGTATTTTAATTTAAAGGAGTATACAATATGATCAAAACAATCAGAGATGAAGATATCATTATGGCTGCAAATAACAGCATATCAGCAGCAGAGGCGGAGCATATGGATGCGGATTCTTTGGAAATGACCCTTATGTCGTGGCATCAATTTGGAGAGGAATTATCCGAGATTACGGTGGATACTTTAAGAACATAGTGTTTGCCATTCCGAATGATAAAGACAATAATTTTGCAACATTCAAAGAGGTATTAGGCGAGTGACATCTAATTTGTAATACATTTTTGTGAGCAGTGTATTAAAGGGGGAGTAAGTTTAAGCAGTTTGGAGGGATTGCTATGAGAACACGGCATATAGTAGTTGCTGCACTAGCACTAGTTCTGGCATTTACACTTACAGCATGCAATGGTAATTCAGTATCAAGTACCACAGATTCAGCAACAAACGGAATGAGTATTGAATCAGACATAGCATATGATGGGGCAGGTGGCGGGTCATACATAACAGAAAGTGGCACATCATCCAACACAAGCTCAAGTGAAGATATGCTAGGGGATAGTCAAGAATCAGGCAATTCAGATAGTGCATCAATAGTAGATGATGATGCACTTTCAACAGAAAAGATAGTTTATTCAGCTGATTTAGTCATAGAGACACTTGATTTTGATGAATCAATGTCAGTTATAGACAATATAATAACTGAATCTGGCGCATTTATACAGGAAGAGTCAACTGAGGATGATAGGACAATCTTTGATTACTATAATGAGGCAAACACAGGAAGAACAGCACTTATAGTATTAAGGGTTAGGTCAGATGGCTACTCCTCAGTTATCGAGGATTTGAATGAGGTAGGGCAAGTAAAGTCTAGAAATCAGACAGCGGACAATATAACAAAATACTACAGTGACATAGAGGGACAGCTTTCATTATATAGGTCTCAGCTTAGTGCATTACAGTCATTATATGATAGGACTGAGACACTTACAGATATAATGGATGTACAGAATAAAATAATTGAAACTGAGAATAGCATTTACAAATTAGAAAACCAATTATCAAACATGGATATGGATGTAGAGTACTCTACAATAACAATAAGGCTTAGAGAGGTTAGTGAATATACACTTTCATCTTATGAGAAAGAAAATATGTCATTCTTGGATAAACTCGGGAATGTGACAGAGGCATCAGTAGAGACATTCATTGACTTCCTTGAAGGAATAGTCTTTATGCTTGTAATGACATTCTGGTATATAATCATAATAGCAGTTGTAATTGTGGTTGTATTCTATATTAGGCATAGACACATTCAAAATAGAATAAGCAAATTTGCAGTAAAGCATCCTGGTTTCTATGAGTATTGTCATGCACATGATTTGAAGGAATACAAAGTTTTGAAGAACTATGAACTATTAAATCAAATGGGGAGACCAGTACCAGACTTTGAAAGCTATGTAGTGAGGCAAGATGCAAGCAATGACACTAAGCAGTAATGCCAAACAACATAAACGAGAGGAGTTAAAACATGCCAGATTATGATATGAACAATGGAGGTTGGAACCAAGGAGGACCCGGGCCTAATGGGGGAGGGCCCGGGTATCCCCCTCAATGGGATGGCCAGTCACAGCAAGGAGGATACCCACCTCAGCAAGGAGGATACCCACCTCAGCAGGGAGGATACCCACCTCAGCAGGGAGGATACCCACCTCAGCAGGGAGGATACGGAGACCAGCAAAACTATCAGGGATATCAAAACAACAATTATCAGGATAACGGGTATGAGGATAATGGATTCTGGGACCCAAATCAGGGAATACCTATGAATGATGGGTATGAGCAACAAAGTCAAGGGTTTATACAGAGAAACATCTTCAAGATAGTTATTGGAGTTGTAGCACTTGTTATAGTTGTAATAGCAGCTTTTGCAATATATACCAACTTTATAGCTGGTGGAGACTCAAATAATGATGATAGAGATGTGCATGAGATATTAAATGGAAACACAGAAAATAATCAAACAGGCACGAATAATACAGATGATGACTATATAGTGGCTGTTCCTGATGACGAAACAGACTCACCTGATGATGAAAATACAGTTGAAGATGACACATCAAACAGTGAGGATATTGAAGGAAACACAGAGAATGAAAATAATGACACATCTGAAGATACGAACACATATCCAACTTCAGATATGACAGATGATGAAAAGATAGAATACATATTAAACGCATTTGAATACCAACTGTTAGATACAGATTCGGTGAGTTTAACATCAGATACAGCGGTAGCGGTAACTCACGAGAACGGGTCTACAACACTATTCGATATTGCAACACTTGAGGGGCAAGACACAGAGGAACCTACTGATGTAGATGAAAATACAGATGCCAATAGCGAAAACAATGCAGGTTCTGGCAGTGAAACAGAGGAAATTCCAATTGAGCCAATAGAATTTGACCCAAGCGTAGGAATAAATCAAGTAACAGATATCGGAGAATATGAGCTAGATGATAAAATAACAGTAGAAACCAGCGATGGTACCTTTGAATTTAGGGTTACAGGTATTAAGGAGACAGACCTAAGAAACTCTGTATCTGAAACATCCCCATTGAGGGTAATGATAATAAACTATGAGTTTACAAATATAAGCATAGACAGCGAGCTATCAATAACACCTTACAACTTTGTAGTTTATGACGCAACAGGAGCAGAGGTAAGTGAATACTATATTGATGTTGAGGAAAGTCAGCCAGCAAGCCGTGGAGCATCCAGTAAAGGGCAGTATGCAATAGCATTGAACAGTGCCGAAAATAATATAAGACTATATTATTTTGAGAATAGGACATACGGAGAGCAACCTAAATTCTTAGTGAATATAGAGTGGCGATAAGAAATACCCGTTATACCTTTGAGGTGTAACGGGTATTTCTTATAAATAAGCATTTTGAGGATAGAGGATATAAAT
>ENA-OYWJ01000613-OYWJ01000613.1-human-gut-metagenome-genome-assembly--contig:-NODE-613-length-16428-cov-28.831857_pt1 | contig 16428 bp, 15 predicted proteins | sample MGYA00244169_ERZ653395 | MGnify/ENA primary metagenome ERZ653395 (study PRJEB26926, sample SAMN06165120) | human gut metagenome | biome: ENVO:00009003; feature: ENVO:2100002; material: ENVO:00002003...
TTAAAGGATTTCTCTTTGCCGTACGAAACAGAGAAATCCTAATGACCGATTTGGGATAAACAATGAAAAAATTATTAATTTTTATAATGGCTTTTATAATTATAAGCTGTAATGCAGATACCAAAACTGTTGCAAATATAGTTGTATCAGAATCTCTTGACACAATATCAGATGAAGGATTATCAGATTGGGAATTGTTTATAAAGCATTTTCCAAGAAAAAAATCCACCGTGGTAAGAGATTATGCAGGTAATGTAATAAAAGAGCAATCACTTGGAGTTTTAAATACAAAAGTAACATCAGTACAGCAATGTGCAGATGCTGCAATACGCTTAAGAGCTGAATTTTTCTATTATAGAAAAGAATATGATAAAATCAAGTTTAAACTTACATGTGGTTTGGAAGTCCCTTTTTCTAAATGGGCTTTAGGTTATAGAGTAAAAATTAATGGTAATAAAGCAATTCTTGTTAAAACACAAAGCACAAATGATTACAGCAGAAGTAACTTTGAAGAATATCTGAAGGTGATAATGACTTATGCAGGTTCTGCTTCATTATCAAGAGATTTGCCTCACAGTAATTACCCTAAGATAGGTGATTTGCTTGTGCTTGGTGCTTATCCTGGGCATGTAGTAATAATAATCGATAAAAAGACAAAAAACGGTGTAGATTATTATCTTTTTGCTAATAGTTGGATTCCTGCACAAGATATAGAAATAGTTACGGGGACAAGTACAGGAGGGGAAACTGTAGATAATTATATTCCTATAATAGGGAAAACAATTATACAGATTAATGGATATAAATTTCAAACACCAATGGATATAAGAACATGGCAAAACCAAAATTAATAAAACGAGGAAATACTTGGTATCGTAATGGTAAGGCTGTAAAACCTGATACCTTTTTTACTTCCTTTTCTTTGTAGCCACCAAACTTATAGATGATGGCGAGAGTTACAATACTCTTTTGTAATATTTGTAATAAGAGAACTAAACACGCAAAATAATAGAGTGAAGATTCAATAGACATCAAGTCTTTAGAATCTTCACTCTTTTTGTTATCAGTATTATATGTTCTAAATGGTAGAAAAAGCAAGCAGCTGGATGGTTAAAAATAAAAAAAATACATTTATCATCGGCATAATCTTTGTATCTTTGCTAAATTAATTTCTTGGATGGCTGAAGGAACAAGGCTACGAATTCAAGACATTTGATTAGTAAGATATATGGAAAAGATAGAAAAAGACAAAGTGCTCTCTGCCGTGGTGCGCACATTCTTCAAGTATTTCACCCTCGGCATCATCGAAGGCTCTGCAGAAGATGCCATGGACATGAGCATTTATGAGCCAAAGAGCGTAAGGCAGTATGTGGTAAAACACTTCGAAAAAATCTCCGCCACTTTCAACGAAGAGGCGTTTTATGCCTTCTCCCGCATGAACTATCTTGAGGAAGAGGTGGAAGAGGAACTGCAGAAGTTTATCTCATCCGGCGGTGAAACATCCACTATGGATTTGATGCGCTTTGCATGCAGAACCGACGAATTCTATTCCACCATGGTGAGCGAATACAAGCGCAACATGGAGCTTCTGCTATGCGGAATCTTCTCTGCCACACCCGAACAGGCTTCTCAATATACGCGCTGCAACTCCATCGGGAATATGCCGCAAGACAATGCCGAAGCCATCATAAACCGCATTGCTAACAAGGCATACGAGAAGGGGAAGAGCATAAAAGAATAAGAAATACTAATATTGTTTTTAGTTAATTGTTATGGTTTTTCTTAATATTTGGCTCAAAAGCTAATTATTGTCGTTATATTAAGTAATGCAGTGTGTGATGATCCTATAAGGTGCTTTGCTTTAATGAGTTAGCTAACTATGTTTGATGACGAAAGTATGCTTCGAGCGATTTACGCTTTCTATCAAATTTATCTTTGCTTACTAGCAAACGTATTTTTGCTTCCTGTCAAATGTACGTTTGTTTACTATCAAATATATTGTATGATGAAATCATCATATATCAGACAGCCATTATTTGATTTTCATTATCTCGCACCACCTTGTTGTAGGACATGAGCTTTTGAAGTCGTGCTTTATGGCATCGGCAAACTTTGTGCCTCGCGGATATTGTTGCGAAGACAGGATAACGGTTTCGGTGCCATCCACCTTATTTATTTTATCTACAGCTTTGTCGAGTTGCTGCATGTGGGCGTGGTGGGTGGCATCGAAGGTGAAGAGGTCGGGCTGGATGGCTGAGTTGGGAATAACACCCATTAGTATTACTCCAGCACGCTTGTATTGAATATCCTTGCGGTAGATGCGCGAAAGGCAGACGGTAGCGGCTTTCACTATGTCGATAGTTGAGGAAGATGGAGTGGGGAAGGCAACCTCTGTCATATTCCAATATTGCTCCAGCTCTGGGCGGAAGTGGTTGGAATCAATGAATACACCCACGATATGGGCTACCGACTGCTGACGACGCAACTTCTCTGCACATCTTACTGCAAAGTTGGCAATATGAGTGCGCAAGGTGTCGTAATCGTTGATCATACCATCGAAGCTACGACTGGTGCAGATGCTCTGCTTCTTGGTAGGAACATCATCGGGGATGCAATCTGTACCATTGAGCTCTTGCCATGTGCGCTCAATGACGATATTCTTGAATGTAGAGCGCACCCACGAATCAGAGTGGCTGGCAAAGTCGTATGCTGTTTTTATTCCCATGGCAGTCATGCGAGAGGCATAGCGTCTGCCTATTCCCCAAACTTCGTCGATAGGGTAGAGGGTTTCTGCTTTTGTGCGTCGCTGGTCGTTGTCTATGATGCAGCAATGATTATAACCTGGATATTTCTTTGCGAAATGAGATGCCATTTTAGCCAATGTCTTGGTTGGAGCGATGCCTATGCTTAGTGGCATGCCAACAGACTGCAAGACACGGTCGTGAAGCTCTTGTCCCCAAGAGGTGAGTTGGTCAAGACTGAAGCCATCGAGGATGGCAAAGGCTTCGTCGATGGAATAACGGAAACTCTGTGGCGACATCTTGCGGATGATAGACATTACGCGACCTGTGATTTCGCCATATAGCTCGTAGTTGGATGAGAATACAGCTATTTCGGTATTTGGAAACTGCTGCTTGAGTTGATAGTATGGTATGCCAGCTTTAATACCTAATTGTTTAGCCTCTTTGCTACAAGCCACCACGCAACCATCGTTGTTGGAGAGCACAACAACTGGTTTCCCCTCCAAGTCAGGACGGAAAATACGTTCACAACTAACATAGCAGTTATTATTACTAATTATCAATAATAACTGTTATTCCGAATAATTCGTTATTCTGAATTTGAGTATTTACTGTGTTGTAGATAGCAAACTTCTACGAAATCTATTCGGAATAAACAATCTTGATTTCATTATTCTTCTAATCCTTATGCTAATAAAGTTAGTTAAGCGTTTATATATTAACCACTTTATTTTAGAAGATTATGGATATAGAAAAATTGAAAATTCTCCTTCCCACTTTCTATGAAAAGTTAAGGGCAAGGAATTATGGTGATGGTTATATAGGGAAGTATCAGTATGTAGCCAAGAGTTTATTTGATATCGTCGAAAATGACAAGAGTTTGAATACCTATGAGAAGGCCTATTCTGCATTGATGGCCCGACGTCCTTACAAGAAGGATTCTATTCGTGACTACCGTCGTTTAATTGGTCATTTCAAGGCTTTTGAAGAAGAGGGTATTTTCTTTCCTGACACGGGTAAACTCTGTATGTTTACTTTATCCCCCAAAGCTTATGACAAACTTTCTCCTGAATTCAAATTGTTGATAGACAGATACGTCAAGAAGGAGCGAGAGGAAGGACGAATCAAAGAAGGTAGTATCCAAACAATGGCTGGCTGCATGGCATCTCTGTTGCTGGATATCCAGCGTTTGGGAGCGAAGGATTTGGACGAAATTTCGGAATATATGGTGCGAACCGTTTTTGGAGATAGGTATGGAAGACATAACAGCTATCATGTGAGCCGACATGTTATGCGGGTATTGACAATTTGTCAAGCAATGTATCCGAATGGTGAGTGTCATAGGCTCTTGGCAAAGATTCCGGAATTCCCCCACAAAAGAAAGCTGTTTGACTACATTACAAAGGAAGAGTGCAACATTTTAGCAGCAAGTCTTAACGGCGAAGAAACGCCACTGACCTATAAGGAAAGGGCTATTGGTATGCTGGCATTCTATATGGGAATGAGGGCGAGTGACATCAGCAATTTAAGATTCGAAGACGTGGATGTAGATAAGGAGGAGATTCGGTTCGTCCAACAAAAGACGGGAACAGAAATACGAATTCCACTGTTATCGGTCATCGGCAATGCCATCGCGGACTATATACTGTCGGAACGTCCGACATGTAATACAGACAACATCTTTGTGGAAACGAATAAACCCTACTGTGGACAAAAGCATAAACGCATCTCACACATTGCTCGTGACATATTTAAAAAGACTGGCATTAGACAGGAAACAGGGCGGAATCAAGGACTACATACAATGAGACATTCTTTTGCACTTTCATTGATAGAGAATGATGTAGAAAGGAACACTGTCCGTGAACTGATGGGGCATGTGAGCTTGGAATCCCTGAATCCATATATAGATGCAGATATTGAGAATTTGAGGGAGTGTGCTTTAGACATCAGTTCTTACATTAAAGTATTACCTACAATGGAGCCATTCAAATGCAGATTCTCCGAGATACTCACGCAATACCGGCAAGAATCTTTCAATTCCTGCAAATGGTCATATCTGAAGAACATTGCTTTTCACTCGTTTGATAGCTTCTGCCAAGAATGTGATACGAGCATTGGTAACAGTATGTTTGAGATCCTTAGATTATGGATGCAACCCTTTCCCAAAGAATCAGCAGACTATTACAAACACAGGATACAAGGCATCAGAGGCTTCCTGCGATACCTACATGAGGGAGGATGCGATGTACCAACTGTTCCAAACAATGAGGTCCCGACAAAAAAGAAGCAATTCTTGAATGCCATACCTGTCAGCTGTGCCGCTCCTTATATCCTTGAATACATGGATTACAAGAAAACATGTAAGGGGAGTCCTACTTATTATGCATCCTATCATTTGTATGACTTCGACAGATTCTGTCTTGTGAATTTTCCTGACAGCAAAGATCTCTGTCAGGAAATCATTGACGGATGGTGCATGCAGAAAAGTTCGGAGAATGCCTGTACCAGAGCAAAGAGGGTAAGTGAGTTACGTACATTTCTCAAGTTTCTCCATAGAAGGGGATATGGGACGTTTTGTTGTCCTGTCCTTACGACAAGACCGAAGACGGAGACTCTGCTGAAGAAGCCCCATGCATTTACGGAATCCGAACTGTGCAATTTCTTTTTCTCGCTATCTCACCTGACAATTAAGGACTCTCCTGAATCAGAAATCACAAAACTATCTCTGCCCATATATTTCTTGCTATTGCTCTCCTCCGGGCTGAGAACATTTGAGGCACGTCTGCTTGACACAAAGGACGTGGATTTTAAAAACGGCATCATCAATGTCAGGCATACGAAAGGGTATGTGGAGCACCGGGTGGCCCTCCATCCTTCAATGCTTAAAATGCTTATGGAATATGATAAGGCTATAGAGAGACTCGTACCAAAAAGGAAGTGCTTTTTCCCGACTTCCACAGACGAGCACCATAGCGTGAAATGGGTTGATTACAATTTCCAAAAATGTTGGTATGAATTTAACAAAGAACATGCCGTGGCCTATGATTTCAGACATCGATATGCCACAGAGAACATCAATGGCCTCCCTGCTGATTCTGCACTGTTCAACAAGCACATTGCCTACTTGTCAAGAAGCATGGGGCATGCGAGTTTCAAAATGACGATGTACTATTACAATTTTACCCCGAAGATGGCCGAGCACATAAAGGCTGCCAAGGCTGAGACTTTCAATGACATATTATTAGACCGTTCAAACTTTTACAGCGATGAAAATATCTAAGCAAGCAAAAGAACTTGTCAGTCATATAGACATTTGGCTGAAAGTATATATTCCCAAGACATGTGGATATTCTGTCCAAACAGTTATGTCATACAAGCAGGTAATGCGCCTCTATGTGGAATATTTGGAAGAAAAGAAATCTGTCACAGTCGACAGTTTTAGTGATATATGTTTTAGCCGTGAGACTGTAGAAAGCTGGCTGATCTGGTTACAAAATGGACGTGGAGGGAAACCATGCAGTCGCCGTACGAGGGATCACAGGCTAACAGTGATAAGGTCACTTCTGAAATATCTTCAGTCCCGTGATATAGCATATGCGAAAAGGTACATAGAGTCCTGCGAGATACCGATGATTTCTCACGGAAGAGGCAAAGTCGTCGCACCTCTGAGTAAAGTGGCGATGAAAGCATTTTTTGCCAGTATTGATTGCAACACTATAGCAGGAAAGCGCGACTATGCACTTTTCTCATTCATGTATGACACAGGCTGTAGAGTCGGTGAAGTCCTGTCCGTTAAGACTTGCGACCTCATACTGGACCACGGATCCCCCTATGTCATTGTCAAAGGAAAAGGTAATAAAGACCGTTGCCTCATACTTTCTGAGAAAACCGTGAACACGCTCAAGGCATATATTGCATATTTCTCTATTCCGTATGATGCTAAGACATATCTGTTCCATTCAAGCCATAAGGGCCGAACGGAAAAGATGTCCGCTGATGCAGTGAACACCAGACTATACGCCATTTCCTACACTGCACATAAGACCTGTCCGGAAATACCCTTGAAGATGCATAGTCATCAGATTCGCCATTCCGCAGCAACGCATTGGTTCATGGACGGGATAAACATCGCCATGATATCAGAATATCTTGGCCATGCCAGTCTCGAAACGACCCGTGTATATCTTGGGATAAGTCGGGAAGAGTTGGAAACAGCCTTAAGAAAAAGGGAATATATGCCTCTTGACCAGCCCAAGAAATATAAAATACAAGGAGGACTAAGAGGATTATTAGGTCTTTAGGATGGCTGTTTACCATTAGGGGGTCCCTATCCCAGAAACTGAAAAGATGGCTATTCTACTATTATGTTATTCCGAATTAATCTTGTAAACTGAGTAAATGCAGAATTACTTTTTCAGACAATTCGGAATAAAGAATTATTCGGAATAACAGTTGTCGCAATCGCAGATGGCATACCATTTCATGCTGTTATCGTCTCCATTGTTTTATTGTCCATACCACTACACCCCACACACGGAAGTTGTCGTCGGCATCTATTCTAATAGGTGAATAGTTGGGGTTGGCAGGCTTTAGTTCTATATATCCTTCGTCTTTATGGCTGAGGCTTAGGTATTTTATGGTGAACGCGCCATTGACATAAGCCACTATGATATCGCCATCTATGGGCTGTAGAGAACGGTCGATGACAGCGATATCGCCATCGCAGATACCAGCTTCAATCATAGAGTCGCCCGAAACACGACCATAGAAGGTGGCTTCTGGATTCTTTATCAAGTCGTGGTTGAAGTCGAGACTATCGTGTAGATAATCTTCGGCAGGACTTGGGAAACCAGCCTTTATAGTTGGTGCTAAAGAAAGGGCGAGCTTACTTGCGAAGTCGCCCTTTAGAAGAGTAAGTTTAGTCATTTGTGTTCTCAAAAATAGTTTTAATCTTTGAGAGAGTAGGTGATGGTTGTTACCACTCTTACCTTTTTAATATAAGGAGTGTTGGCATCACGGTCGTCGATAGAGAACTGACCTTGGTCAGCCTTTGTGATTTTGTTGAGCTTGCTGTTGCTATTTGTTGCAAACTCCTGTGCTGTAGCCTCGGCATTCTTTATCGCCTCTTGCATCATCTGTGGTTTCATCTTTTTGAAGCCCACATATTCGTAGGTGATACGGTTCTCATATCCTCCATCCAGCACAGCCACACCCTGCTTGAGCAATTCTCCCTGCTTAGCCATGATGCTACGCACAAGCTTCACGTTCTGCGAGGTTACGGTTATGGTAGATGTGATGTTGTAGCGGAAACCACGGTTGTTGTTGCTGTATTGGTCGGCATTGAGGTCGATGACAACAGGGGCGTTGACATTTATCTCATCGTCCTTGATGCCATGCTGCTTCAAGAACGCCTTGACCTTTGCAGTAGTGGTGTTGATGCGTTGGTATAGCTCTGGCAGATCGTTGCCAAGTTCCTTAGTAGGTATTGGCCACGTCACTTTGTCTGCTTCTACCTCCTTTTCAGCCAAGCCTTTTACTGTGACATTTCTGTCTTTATTGGCAAAATCGTCGATACCCCACTTGATGCAGAGACCTAAGAAAGCAATACTCACAGACAAAATAGCTGCTTGTAGTAATTTCATATCAATTTTCATAGCTCAATATCTTTATATGGTTTATTAATACGCAAATATACATATTATATTTCAACTATGAGAGATATTTAATTTGATTTAAGAAAAAAACATTGATTATTCCGCCTTGTTTGACTTATTAGTTGTAACTTTGCACCCAATAATTCAATAGGCAATTATGTTAGATAAGAATGTAAAAATTTATGTAGCAGGTCATCATGGTTTAGTTGGCTCTGCTATTTGGGCAAATCTTAAAGCTCGCGGGTATAACAATTTGATAGGTAGAAGTCATCGAGAATTAGACCTTACTAATGAAGTGGCAGTAAAAGAATTTTTCGATAAAGAACAGCCAGATGCCGTAGTACTGGCTGCTGCGTTTGTTGGAGGTATTATGGCTAATTCGCTATATCGTGCCGACTTCCTGATGCAGAATATGAAGATGCAATGTAATGTTATTTCTAACGCCTATTCGCATGGCGTTAAGAAGTTGCTCTTCTTGGGCTCTACATGTATATATCCTAAGAATGCTCCTCAGCCAATGAAGGAGGATGCGCTTCTTACTTCAGAACTCGAATATACCAATGAGGAATATGCTATTGCCAAGATTGCAGGATTGAAGATGTGTGAATCTTACAATCTGCAGTATGGTACAAACTATATCGCCGTTATGCCAACCAATTTGTATGGTCCTAACGACAATTTCCATCTTGAGAACTCGCATGTAATGCCAGCCATGATGCGTAAGATATATCTCGCTAAGTTGCTCCACGACGACAACTGGCAGGCTATTCGTGTGGATATGGACAAGCGTCCAATAAATCCTACCGACAAGCTACGTGCTATTATCGGTGAAGGTAATGTGGATGGTAGCAACGACAAGGAGCGCATATTGAAAGCGTTGGCTTATTATGGTATTGAGAATAATAAGGTTACGCTTTGGGGTACAGGTAGCCCATTGCGCGAATTCCTTTGGAGTGAAGATATGGCTGATGCCAGCGTTCACGTGTTGTTGAATGTAGACTTTAGCGATGTTATCGGTATTGAGAAATATTCTTCTGTATTCTATGGCGCAAAGACAGATGGCGCTGTAGATAGAAACAACTCAGAGGGTCGTGGCGGTGCTATTCCATCGTTGGGCGAAATCAGAAACTGTCATATCAATGTTGGTACAGGCAAGGAACTTACTATCAAGGCTTTGGCACAACTCGTTGTTGAGGCTGTAGGCTTCGAGGGTGAAGTGGTTTGGGATGCTACCAAGCCTGACGGCACACCACGTAAGCTTATTGATGTAAGCAAGCTACATTCTTTGGGTTGGACACACAAGGTTGAGATAGAAGACGGTGTGAAGAAACTCTTTGAGTGGTACCAAGACAGTTTGAAGGCGTAAGCCTCGATACTTGACTTGGGATAATTTAACATCTTGAAAATAGCAGTTTCCTACTGAAAGTAGGGGCTGTTATCTTAAAAATGTGTAACTTTGCACATTGCAAACCAATAGATGAGGAGTTGCTCCCTCATTTTAAACAATAATTGTATACAATTTTTTATGGCTGAAACAAAAAAGATTAAGACTGCGTTGGTGTCAGTCTTCCACAAGGATGGTCTTGATGAGCTCCTTGCAAAGTTGAACGCTGAAGGCGTAAAGTTCCTTTCTACAGGAGGTACACAGAAGTTTATCGAATCTTTGGGCTATGAATGTCAGGCTGTTGAGAGCCTCACAACCTATCCTTCAATCTTGGGTGGTCGCGTAAAAACTCTTCACCCAAAGATTTTTGGAGGTATCTTGGCTCGTCGCGACAACGAAGGCGATGTTGATCAGATGGCTCAGTATGAGATTCCTGGTATCGACCTCGTTATCGTAGACCTCTACCCATTCGAGCAGACAGTAGCAAGTGGCGCTTCTGAGGCTGACATCATCGAGAAGATTGACATCGGTGGTATCTCGCTCATCCGTGCTGGAGCAAAGAACTTCAAGGATGTTGTCATCGTGCCAAGCAAGGCAGAGTATGGCGTATTGCTCGACATCCTTAACAAGAAGGGTGCAGAAACCGATATCGAAGACCGCAAAATGTTTGCGGCTCGTGCGTTCGGTGTAAGCAGTCACTATGATACCGCTATTCACGAGTGGTTCGTGAAGTAAGATTGAAGATTTGAGAATCGATTAGGTCGGAGTGGCATAATCGATTCTCGACTTCTCGACAATACTTCGTTTCATAATTACAACAATAAAAAACAGTTTCAATTTCAATGGGATTTTTCTCTTTTATTCAAGAAATAGCAATGGACCTTGGTACTGCTAACACCATCATCATTAGCGATGATAAGATAGTAGTAGACGAGCCTTCCGTTGTAGCACTTGACCGTCGTACCGACAAGATGATTGCTGTTGGTCAGAAGGCAAAGATGATGTACGAGAAGACACACGACAACATTCGTACTATTCGTCCTTTGCGTGATGGTGTTATCGCCGACTTTACTGCCTGCGAGCAGATGATGCGCGGCTTGATAAAGATGGTTCATACAGGTAGTCGCCTGTTCTCGCCATCTTTGCGTATGGTTATTGGTGTTCCTTCAGGTTCTACCGAAGTTGAGCTTCGTGCCGTTCGCGACTCTGCAGAGCATGCTGATGGTCGTGATGTATATCTGATTTTCGAACCTATGGCAGCAGCTATCGGTATTGGTATCGACGTAGAAGCACCAGAGGGCAACATGATTGTTGATATCGGTGGTGGTAGCACCGAGATTGCTGTTATCTCTTTGGGTGGTATCGTTAGCAACAACTCTATTCGTGTTGCAGGCGACGACCTTACAGCAGATATTCAGGAATATATGAGCCGTCAGCACAATGTAAAGGTCAGCGAGCGTATGGCAGAGCGTATTAAGATTCACGTAGGTTCTGCACTTACCGATCTTGGCGATGAGGCTCCTGAGGATTACATTGTACATGGTCCTAACCGTATTACAGCCCTTCCTATGGAGGTTCCTGTATGCTATCAGGAAATTGCACATTGCCTTGATAAGACTGTTGCAAAGATTGAGAATGCTGTGCTCTCAGCTCTTGAGAACACACCACCTGAGCTCTATGCCGATATCGTGAAGAATGGTATCTATCTTAGTGGTGGTGGTGCTTTGCTTCGTGGTCTCGACAAGCGTTTGCAGGATAAGATTAATATTCCTTTCCATATTGCCGAAGATCCATTGCACAGTGTAGCTAAGGGTGCAGGTATAGCTCTCAAGAATGTCGACAGATTCTCGTTCTTGATGCGTTAGTATGCGAAATCTTATAGCATTTATTACAAAAAATTACCATTGGTTCCTCTTCTTGTTGCTTGAGGTCGTTGGCTTTGTGCTACTCTTTAAGTATAATAGCTATCAGGGTAGTGCGTGGCTTTCTACTGCCAATGCCGTAACAGGCAAGGCTTACGAGATAGACTCCGAGGTGGAGGCTTATTTCTCGTTGAAAGACCTGAATACAGAGCTTACTAAGCGTAACATATACCTTGAGCAACAAGTAGAGAGCTTGGGCAATAAACTCTTGGCGACAAAGGCTGATAGCGCCATGGCAAAGCAAAAGCAGATAGCTCAGCTTTCTGCTTATAAACTTATATCTGCCAAGGTTGTCAGCAATACTGTAAACAAGCGCGATAACTTTATCACTATCGACCGTGGACGTGTGGATGGTGTGAAAGATGGTATGGGTGTGGTATCAGGAACAGGCGTCGTAGGTATCGTTTATCTTACGTCTGATCATTATTCTGTTGTTATCCCAGTATTGAGTTCTAAGTCGAGCATCAGCTGTTCGCTGCAAGGTAGAGGATATTTTGGCTATCTGCATTGGACGGGTGGTAGTCCTCGCTATGCTTGGCTTGATGATGTGCCACGTCATGCTACCTTCCGACTATATGATAAGGTAGTTACTAATGGTTATTCTGCGGTATTCCCATCAGGTGTTCTTGTCGGCAAGGTGTTGCATGTATACAATTCTCCCGATGGCTTGGCTTATCGCGTGCAGGTGGAACTGGCAACCGACTTTGCTAAGTTGCGCGATGTTTGCGTGATAGACAATGCTCTTTTGGAAGAACAACTTGATGTGGTGCGTGCTGCAAGAGATTCTATGAAGTTAAAAGAATGATAAAGTAGGGATAGAATATGAATATGAATTTTGTATCACAGATACTATTATGCCTCGTTCTACTTATAGTTCAGGCATTGGTACTGAATAATATCCATCTATTTGGCTTTGCTACCCCTCTGTTGTATGTGTATACTGTGATATGTATGCGCCGCAACTTTCCAAGATGGGCTGCGCTTGTCATCTCTTTTCTTTTAGGGCTTGGCATCGACATATTCTCCAACACTCCTGGTGTTGCTGCATGTTCGCTCACATTGCTGGCTTTTGTACAACCATTGTTGCTTTCGTTGTTCTTGCCTCGCGATAGTGCCGACGACTTCTTGCCTACCATCTATTCGCTTGGCGTGGCAAAATATATCAACTATGCTTTTATTGCTACATTATTATATTGTGTAGTGTTCTATACTCTCGAAATGTTCAATTTCTTTAATTGGATATTGTGGCTTGAATGCGTAGGTGGCAGCACGTTGATAACTCTGCTCATACTTGTCGTTGTAGACAATATGAGAAGGAAATAGCCTATTAGTTTTTCTACAAAAACACATATAATTTATACAATTCAGCCAACTTGAAGAATTATAACCTTGATAAGCGCAGATATGTTATAAGCGGAGTGGCGATAGCTATTGTTGTCGTCTATATCATCCGCTTGTTTACATTGCAGTTGTTGAGTGATGACTACAAGAAGAATGCTGACTCTAATGCTTTCTTAAAGAAAGTGGAGTTTCCTTCGCGTGGTGTCATTCGCGACCGCCATGGAAAGTTGCTTGTTTATAATCAGCCTTCATACGATATCATGGTTGTGACGAACGAAGCTAAGGGACATATAGATACCTTAGAGTTCTGCGAAGCTTTGGGCATCACTAAAGAGTATTTCATAAAGCGTATGGATGCCATAAAGGATCGCAGCAAGAATCCTGGTTATTCTCGTTTTACTCCACAGCTCTTCATGACTCAACTTGCTGATCGAGAGTATAGTGTGTTCCAAGAAAAGTTGTTCCGCTTTCCTGGATTTTCAATACAAAAGCGTAGCATCCGACAATATGAATATCCTTATGCTGCTCATGTTCTTGGAGATGTAGCTGAGGTTTCGCAAGCAAATATTGATGAAGACGACTATTATCAGCCTGGCGACTATATCGGAAAGTCGGGAATAGAGAAATCGTATGAGAAGTATCTGCGAGGTGAAAAGGGTATGCAGATTATGCTTCGCGATGCTCGTGGACGTATTCAAGGAAAGTATCATAATGGTGCTCTCGACAGAAAACCTATAGCAGGTAAAGACCTTACGCTAAGCATAGACTTAAATCTTCAAGCTCTTGGCGAACGACTACTCGAAGGCAAGAAGGGAGCTATAGTTGCAATAGAGCCTTCAACTGGCGAGGTGCTTGCTATGGTGTCGGCACCTACCTACGACCCACGAATGCTTGTTGGACGCAACAGAGGTAAGGCACATCGCATGCTGTCGCGCGACAACTGGACGCCACTTCTCAATCGTGCTATCATGGGTCAATATCCTCCAGGCTCTACTTTCAAAACCTCGCAGGGTTTGACTTTCCTTACAGAAGGCATCATAACTCCAGCCACAAGTTTCCCTTGTGCTCATGGCTTCTCTTATCGTGGACTCCATGTCGGCTGTCATAGCCATTCGTCTCCACTTAGCCTTGTGCCTGCCGTGCAAACATCATGTAATGCTTTCTTCTGTTGGGGACTCTACTATATGATGGGCAACAGAAAGAAATATCCAACTGTGCAGACTGCTATGGACACATGGCGCGACTATATGGTGAGCATGGGATTTGGATATAAGCTTGGTATCGACCTCCCGGGGGAAAAGCGAGGACTGATACCTAACTCTAAATTCTATGATAAGGCATACAAGGGCTCATGGAATGGTCTTACCATCATCAGTATCTCTATCGGACAGGGTGAGGTGAACCTTACGCCGCTGCAGATAGCAAACCTTGGTGCTACTATTGCCAATCGCGGATATTATATGGTACCACATGTGGTGAAGGGTATTACAGATACTCCTATCGACACCACTTTCACACGTAAGCACTATACTAAAGCCAACCGTAAGGCGTACGACTATATAGTATGGGGTATGCGAAATGCCGTATTGGGTGGTACATGTAAGGCTCTTGCAAATAGCGATATTCCAATATGCGGTAAGACAGGTACTGCTCAGAACCGCGGACAAGACCACTCTGTATTCATGGGCTTCGCTCCTATGGAAAATCCAAAGATAGCGATAGCAGTATATGTAGAGAATGGTGGATTTGGTGCTGAATTTGGAGTACCTATAGGCGGACTCATGATAGAACAATATATTCATGGTAAACTAACTGAAGCACAAAAACGACGTGCTGAGGAAATACAAAAAAGAAGAATAGGATATGGTCCAAGAAACTAATGGAAGAAAAACAGGATTATTGGCAAGTCTCGACTGGTGGACAATAGCTATCTATGTAGCGCTCCTCATATTTGGATGGGTGAGCGTATGTGGTGCGAGCTATACCTTTGGAGATACCGATATCTTTAGCCTCTCTACACGTTCTGGTATGCAGATTGTGTGGATGGCAACATCCATTATTCTTGGTTTCGTTATCCTGATGCTCGACGACCGATTCTACGACACCTTCTCGTATGTCATCTACGGAGTGTTGCTATTGTTGCTCTTTGCCACGATATTCAATCCTCATGAGATAAAAGGTTCGCGCTCATGGCTTGTGCTTGGTCCTATACACGTGCAACCGGCAGAGTTTGCTAAGTTTGCTACGGCATTGGCTGTGGCAAAGTTTATGAGTACCTATGGCTTTGATATGCAGAATTGGAAGCATTTTGCTGCAGCCTTAGCAATAGTAGTATTGCCTATGCTCTTTATTGTGGCACAGAAGGAAACGGGTTCTGCTCTTGTCTATCTCTCATTCTTCCTTATGTTCTATCGTGAAGGAATGCCGGGTGGCATATTGTTTACAGGTGTGGCAATGATCTTGTATTTCGTCATTGGTATCAAATATGAGCAGGTGCTTCTTTGGGACACACCAACCTCTTTGGGTAAGTTTGCCGTTTTGCTGATGGTGCAGATATTCTCTGCAGGCATGGTCTACGACTATTGTAAAGACAAAGCAAAGGCTTTGCAGATAGCTTCGGTTTCGATAGGAATAACTCTTGTCTTTCTGCTCTTCTCTAAATTTGTGATACCATTCGATATCGTTTGGATTCAGATAGGTATATCGGTCTTGCTTATAGGCTATCTGCTATATCATGGCTTGTATACACGCATGCGCAACTACTTCTATATCCTAATCTTTGCTATCGGAAGTATTGCTTTCTTCTATTCTGCCGACTTTGTATTAAACAATGTCATGGAGCCACACCAACGTGTGCGTATCAATGTGCTACTTGGTTTAGATGAAGACCTTGCTGGCGCAGGATATAATGTTCATCAGAGCGAGATTGCTATCGGCTCAGGTGGACTAAAGGGAAAAGGTTTCTTGAATGGAACGCAGACAAAGCTTAAGTTTGTGCCTGAGCAGGATACCGACTTCATATTCTGTACCGTAGGCGAGGAAGAAGGCTTTGTTGGTGCTGCAGGTGTATTGCTATTGTTCTTAGCTTTAATATTGCGCCTAATAAAGTTAGCCGAGCGACAACCATTCCAGTTTGGTAGAATCTATGGCTATTGTGTGCTCAGCATTTTCTTATTCCATGTCTTTATTAATGTGGGCATGGTGTTGGGCTTAACGCCTGTAATTGGAATCCCATTGCCATTCTTTAGTTATGGCGGTAGCTCGCTATGGGGATTCACCATATTGCTATTCATCTTCTTGCGTATAGACGCAAGTAGAAACTTTACTAATTAACGTGAGTTCGACGAAATATAAGTGTCTAAAAATTTGGTGATTAGCGAAAA
>ENA-OYWJ01000619-OYWJ01000619.1-human-gut-metagenome-genome-assembly--contig:-NODE-619-length-16350-cov-7.800798_pt1 | contig 16350 bp, 15 predicted proteins | sample MGYA00244169_ERZ653395 | MGnify/ENA primary metagenome ERZ653395 (study PRJEB26926, sample SAMN06165120) | human gut metagenome | biome: ENVO:00009003; feature: ENVO:2100002; material: ENVO:00002003...
TACGAGATCATGCCTAGTCTCGTGGGCTCGGAGATGTGTATAAGAGACAGCTCCCCTGTCAGGGGAGTTTTTGGAGGCGGCAGCCGATGTTCCGGTTGGAGCCCGACACGGAACCGCAGCCCACATAGAACAACCCGCGGCTCCCGCCCTGGACACAGTTACCGCCGAAGTACGGACACGGGATGGACGCGTCGAAGTACCAGCTATCCGACGAGTATGTGGTCTCGCTGCCCCCCGTTGCCGTGGGGTAAATGCACCACTCCAGGCCGCTTTTCGTCGCCACCGCAAATGCGCTGGGCCCCCCGCTCGTGGGTACGCCCACGGCGGTTCCTCCGCTGGTGTCACTGAAATTGTTGGGGTTCATGATAATGTTCAGCCCCGCACTGTTGTAGTAGCATCCGTCGCCCCAGTCAAACGCATTGTCCCAAAGGCCCTCAATGTTACGATACTGCGTGCCCAGACCGTAACTGTCCCGGCTGTTCTGCGTGGTTCCGGTGTGGTACGGCATACTATCCGTATAACCCATGTTTCCGGTGGCGCTGTTGTCTCCGCAGCCTTTGCCGATGGTCTTTTGGCTGTTCCAGTCTGCGAACTCCACCAGGTACAGCATCCAGATCGTCATGCGGATTTGGATGTCGCTCTGCCAGATGGTGCCGCCCAGGCCGTGGATACCGCTCCGCGCCGCGCTCCTGGTGATGTCCGCCTTGGGCTTTCCGCCGCTCTGGCTTTTCCAGTTGCTCGTGTGGCAGTGATACCGGCCAATGTACACGGTGTTCCGCTCGCCCTTTCCGTCCCCGCGGTCTGCGTGGGCCGGGGAGACATGGAAACCCGGTGTCGCCTTGTCCGCGAGCTGGAGTTTCAACCGGCTCCCGCTCTTTGTCCACTTGAACCAGAATTTCGGGATAGCCACCAGCTCGCCCGCTGCGGGGTCGCTTGACCGAACCATCCCGCTCCAGGGCATCAGGTTATCGAACGGGCTTCCGTACTTGCTTTGTCCGGCCACATAGGGCACAGGGTTCGTGAAGCCTGCCGCCTTATCCGTCCGGCTCCACACCGTTGTGCTGGTGCCGTCCCACTCCACGCCGTAGATTTTCGGCATTTTCTCCACCTTCACAGAACAGGTCTTTGCACTCGGGGCGGTGTGGTTGGCGTCCGCCGCCACATTCACCGTCACTGTGGCGTTTCCGTCCTTAATGGCAGTCACCGTGACCGTGTTCCCGTTCACGCTCACTGCCACCACGCCGCTGGGCGATGCGGTGGCCGAGACCGCCCCCGTGCTGTTCCTGGTCACAGTGATGCTCTTGCTCCTTGTGGAGGCGTCCAGGGTCATGGAGGTGGGGGAGAGGGCCAGCGTGCCTGCCGCCTTTTGAATGGCCCACGCCGCATTTTTGGCGGCCACACTTCCATCCTGCCACTGGTAGTTTTCTTTCGGCGTAAATGTCGCGTTGTAGTTGCCCGCGGCAGTTCCGCTGGTAGTGCCGCCCAGGGTCAGCTTTGTGCTGTCATAGTTGCTCCAGCTCGGGCTTTGTGCCCCGCCGGTATAGGTCAGTGCCCCGGACTGGCTGGGCACCACTGCGATCTTTGCCCGTTCAATGCGCCATACGGCGGTCTTGGCGGTCGTGCTTCCGTCCTGCCACTGGTAGTTGGCCTTTGGCGTAAAGGTCGCCTCATAGCTTCCCGCATTGGTTCCGCTGGTGGTTCCGCCCAGGGTCAGCTTTGTGCTTTCGTAGTTGGCCCATGCCGGTGTCTGTGCGCTTCCGGTATAGGCCAGCGCCCCGGACTGGCTGGGCACCGCCATGATCGTGGCCCGCCCGATTTTCCACACTACGGTTTTTGTCTCGTTGGTGCCGTCTCCCCAGGTGTACCCCTCCTTCGGGGTAAATGTGGCGTTATACGAACCTGCGTCCGTCCCCTTGGTCACGCCGCCCATGGTCATGGTCTCCGGGTTGTGGCTGTTCCAGGTCGGGCTTTGCTCGCTGCCGGTGTAGGTCAGTGTTCCGTTCTGGCTGGGCACAGCGTCGATGGTGTGCCCAATTTTTGTGATGGCGTCCAGCGCCGCGTCCGCAGACTTCTGCGCGTCGATTGCTCTTTGCGCGGCTGCGTCCATGGCCCCCTGCAAGTTTTTCGCCCCCAGCCCCTTGTTGTCGGTATAGCCAATGTCTGCGGCTTTCGTGCCATGGGGGTTTCCCGCCTTGGTCATGCTGTGGTCGTAGGCGATCTTGCCTCGATCACCGCGGTAGGCCGTACTCTGCGTTTCGCCCAGGGCCAGGTCGGAGCCGACGGGCGCATAGCTGTGCCCGCTCCACCGGTATGTGATGTTGGTTTCTGCATCCATGTAGACCTTGCCGCTTTCCGGGGTGATCTGCTCCCGGTGGGCCGGGTCAGAGTAGAAAGCGCCCTCATGGTAATAGCCCTCCACCACATCATCCACATAGCTGGGGAGCTGCGCCGCCGCGATCTTCCCGTCGTCGCCAAGTCCTGCTATGCCGTTCGGTGTGTTCACCGGCAGCTGGGCGGCGCTCACCTTGCCGTCCTTGTCCAGCCCCGCTATACCGTTCGGCGTGTTTACCGGGAGTTGGTCGATTACCACTTTTCTGTCAGTACCCAAATCCGCCTTTTTCTCGAACAGGGCCGCGTGGGCCTCCCGGTCTCCAGCGTGGGCACCCATAGCCTCGGCGATTGCCTGTCCCATGGTTTCCGCCGTCACCACAGCGACGGCGTCAATTTTGACCGTAAGGTTTCCCTGGTTGGAGAATGCCAGCAGCCCGTAGAATGTGTACACAAAGTCCGGCATGGCCTCCTTGCTCGGGATTTCAATGCCGATGTCCGTATCCGTCTGGAACAGGGCGATCATTTGATCTTCTTCCTCGTCCAGTCTCGCCCATACGCCGAACTGGTTTAGGTTGTACCCCACCGCAGCCTGTGCCGTCACTTGCAGTTTGAGCCTCTGGCCCTTTTCTGCCGGTGTGTTGGACACGATGCTCACCGTCTGCTTTTCGTTCACAAGAGCCGACTGCGCCAGCATGGCGGTCTGCTCCACTCGCCCTTGCCCCGCCGCCGCTCTGGTGATATGCAGGTTCTTCCCCTCCACCCACTGGGTCAGCAGGTCGTTTCCGTTGTTCGTGATTACGCCTAACCAGGCCATGTTTTATCCTCCTGTTCTCTCGGTTGTCCCGAAGTCGATGATTACCGCTCCTACGCAGGCCGCCAGGGCGTGTGCCGTGGCCGTCCCTGTTTTGGTGTCCGGGCTTGGGTTCACCCGGATGGTGGTGCAGCCCTCCACGAACTCAGCACCTACATAGGCCGCCATCCCGTAAGCTGTCGCCACGCCGCCCGCATCGTAGTATTCCACCTCCTCCAAGTGGGAGCTGAACCGCTTTGCCGCCGCAAGCCGCCGCTCGATCTCTCGCAGCGACATGGCCGCGAACTCCTCCCGCTCCTCTACCGTGACGATGTTCACCCGCAGCCGGAACCTCCCGTGCGTCCCGCCGTACTCAAACCATTCCTCCAGGGTCGAACCCGGATAGATAGCGTCCGCTTGCGCCCGGACTGCGCCCACTGTGCCCATTGTCCGCCGGATGGTCAATGCTGTTTTAACGATGCGCCGTTTCCGGTCGATGTCGTACCCGGTATCATACCAGTCGATTTTCCAGTTGACTGCCAGGGCGTCAAGCACCGGCTCCGCCACGCTGTCGATGGCGGTATAGATTTGGCTGCCGTCGATATAGTCCATGGTCTTTTTGTGCAGCGCAGCAGCGGCCATGGACAGCGCCTTGACCCACGGCTGTTCCCGCACGATACGCGGCAGGCCGTCTGTGATCTGCGCATCTCTCAGGCTTTTAATCATCCTCCAGCCCTCCGTAGGTCGCCGTCACACCGGTGCATTTCGGCAGCATCATGGTCTGCACGGCCACATCCGCCGGGGCTGTCAGCTTCACCCGCTTTGCCCCCGCCGCCCGCAGGCGGGCGATCAGCTCCGTCGGGTTGATGTCCCGCCCAAGTTTCCGCTGCCATGTCTGGAAGTCCTTGACCGCCGCCGTTACCTTGCTCTGGATTTCGCTTGCGCTTCTCTGGTTGCTCTCTGCAATCCAATAGGTGAACGATATGGTATAGTCCACCTCCTCCGGTGCGAGGCAGCTTACATGGTCGCACAGCGGGCGGATGGTCTCGTCGTCCATGTGTTCCGCCATGCCCGCAAGCTCCGTTGTGTTCGGCAGTCGAAGCCCTGTTTCATCCTCGATCACGAAGTAGATGTTCACCTCGTCCGGTTGCGGGCTTACGATGCGGACATCCGCCACATCCCCGCGCCATTCCCGCGCATAGTATTCATAGGCGTCCCGCGGCCCGGCGCAGCTATAAACGCTCGGCGCAAGGTAGATGCGCCTGGTCAGGCTGTCGTCGTCCTCGGTGTCCAGTCCGCCCGTACTCGGTGTTGTGTTGCTCACGCCGGAAATGTACGGAATGGGGTCTACCAGTATTTTGATTGCACCCGAAAGGATGCCGCTGCTCTCCGCTCCGGCTTCCTCGGCTTGTACCACAACATCCGCATAGCTCTCGCCCGCCTTGATCTCGGCGTACTCCAGGCTGTTGAAATACTTCCCGTCCTCGGTTTTCACCCGTGTTCCCGCCGGGATAGCAACAACGACGCTCCTCGGCTCCTCCAGGCTGAACCGCACAGAGGCCGTGGCCCGTTCCGGCGCTTTCCTGGTCAGCCCCACCAGCGCCGCCAGCGCATCCAAGGCGCTCCCGGTGCTGGTTTTCAGCATTTCCATTCTGCCCTTTGCGTCCGCATACTGCATGGTCTGATATTCCATCGCGCAGAACGCTTTAATCAGCAGGTTCACTGTGTCGGCGTCCCCGATCTCCGGGTCTTTCCCGGTCAGCTCCCGGTAGTATCCGGCGTACAGTTCCCGCATTTGATCTTCCGTCTCCTGCAAGGTCATGTTCTCGATGAAGTTCAGCTCCGGGCAGTTCTCCAGCTCAATGATATTAGACAATTTCGATCACCACCTTTGGGGTCATAGTTCCGTCCTGCGCCTTTCCGCCCGTCCATTCCACGCGGGCCACCTTTGCCCGCGGCTCATACCGTTCGGTTTTGCGCACATATTCTGCAACCAGGAGAACTTGCGCATTCTCCTGTGGGCAGTCGATGATGCTGCCGTCAATTCCAAACTCCCGGTCAAGCGCCTGCTCTCCGGCCACAGTCCCATACAGCACTTGCAGGTTTCGATATACCTCCCGTGCCGTGCTGTCGTCCACCTTGCCCGGCAGTATCTCGATCACAGCATTTTCCGTGTTCAGCATAGTGCCCTCCTTACAGGTATTCTTCGATGGTCAGCGTCACTTTGCACTCCACCATCGCCCCCCGGTGCAGCACCACGGCCCACTCGTCGCTGATGTCGGTGATTTTGAACGGATACGGCGAAAGGGGCGAGCCGCCGATAATGAACCAGTCCGCCACATCCTGCTCTGCCGCGCGTTGCAGGCGTCGCAGTGTGCTTCTCGGGTTCACCCCGTCCTGTGCCCGAAGCAGCAGGTCATACGAATATTTCCGCAGCTTGGGCGCAATCCACTGGCTCCTTGCCCTTGCCCCGGTTCGGTTGTGGGTTGCCCACTCGCTCCCGCCCTGTCCTTTCAGGCCGCTCGGTGTCAGGATGCGCCGGTCGCTCACCGTGAATGACACCCCCATATAGCTCCCCAGCGCCATGTGCGATCTCCTCCTTACTTTGGCGGTGTGGTCCCGCCGCCCAGGCTGTCCTCGTGCGTGTGGTTGACAAGGCTTTTCCCTTGTATGACAATATCGCCCGCCGGTGCCTCCGCCTTGATCTCCGGGGCCGACAGGTTGATTTTGGTCGGACTGGTCACGGTCACATCCCCCGCCTCTGTCACGGTGATTACCGCTCCGTTCAGCGTGATCTTTGCCTCGCCGCCCGACACTTCGACTTCCACGCCCTTTGTCACCGTCAGCGTGTACTTTCCTCCGGCGGACACGCTCAGTTCCCCCGCCGCCTCGATGCTCGCAAAGCTCCCGGCCTCGATGCTCACCGATGTTCCCGCCACAAGGCCGACGCCCGTTTTCGCATTCAGGCTGATGCTGGCCGAGCTGCTTTTAGCCTGGAATTGTCCACCGGCCACCAGGCTGATGAGGCCTTTCGCTTCGTCGAAGATTTCTCCGTTGCAGGTGCGCCCGGTGCGCTTGTCCACATACTGCGTGTACACGCCCGTATTCTCGTCATACCTGCTGTAAGCCCGCCCTTTTTGCGAACCGTACTCTTTCCGGTAAAGTCCCTTGAAGCCCTCTGCTGGGCGGTTTGTTTTGTTCCAGACCGTTCCCGTCGTCGTGGCCGCCGCAAGGCCGCTGCTGGTGTGCGCCACGCTGACGATCTGGCCGATCACCGGCATTTTGTATTCGCCGTTGCTGATGGCATTGATCTTCCGCGTCACGCTTTGCCCCCGGTCAAAATATGTCACTTCATAGGTGCCCGCCTCATAGTCGATGGCGCTCACGCGCCCCGTGCGGTTCGTGCTTGCCACCGGCTATCCCTCCTTTTCTGTGATGCAATAGCTCGCTGGCACCCATCCGGTCACATTCTTTCCTACCGGTAGCTTTCCGCACCGCGCCGCCGTGTTGGTCATGCGGTATCTCCCGTTGATTAAGATGCCATCGTAGAAATAATAGGTTCCGCTCTTGTGACACGCCGGACTTGCCGATGTGCTTGCCACATAGAAAGGCGCATTTGTCAGCGTCACCGACGCCCCCGCTTCGGCTCCCGCCGCCGAGCTGGCTGCATTGGCCGCCGGGCTTGTGGTGGCGTAGGCGCTGTCGTAATCAACGCCGCTGTCCTCCTCCGGCTCGTGGTACTCGATCTTCCCGCCCACATCCCAGTAGTGGAACGCAGTTCCGATGCCGCTGCACTCGAAATCCGTGGTAAGTCCGCTGGCGCTCACCTTATGCGTCACCTTGTCAACAAAGTATTTTCCGTCCAGCTTGCCGTACCCGGCCAGATTGATGCAGTTTCCCGCACTCACCAGCCAGTCCCCATCTACCCCGAAGCGCAGCCGTACCGTGCCGTGGTTGGCGTTGTTCAGCTCCGCGCACAGTTGGACGCTGGCATCATATACGCTGGTCGCTCTCCGGTTCACGCTCTTTGTGTGTGTCCCTCCGCCCACGCTGCACACGATGTCGATGTCCTTGTCCGCGTCGGTGTAGTTGAAGTACCCGCCGGTGTATGTGCCGGACAGGGTGGTGGTATATGCAAAACTGCCCGGCCTGATCTGCGTCCGGTGGAAAGTCTTTACCGCTCGCTTTTCCTTGTACTGCTCCCGGTCATACACCCACAGCCGCCGGGCGTAAACTTTCAGGATAAGGCCGTAGTTTTTGCATAGCTGGTTGTAATAGCCGCTGTCCGTTCCGTCCTGCTCGTCGCACTCGATGTCATAATCGTCTGCATCGTAGGTGAACGCCAGCCCATACCGGCCCGCTATGGTCTCTCCAATTCTCTTGATGCTGGTGTTTTTCCAAATGGTTTCCCGCTCCAGCTCCGAAAAGTCGCTGTCGCTCGGCTTGCTCACGCCGCCGATCTGCAAGGTGGTTGGTGCATCAGAAAAGCTCACATCATCCAACACGAATAACCCGCACTCAATGATGCGCCTGTCTCCCTGCGCCTCCCAGTTGTACCCCCGGATGCGCGGGCGCAGCGTCGCGCCCTTTTCCGGTAGCCAGCCCCGCAGCCACTTTCCATCCTGTGCGTCCAGCGTGATGTCAATGCTGTCGCTGTTGTCTGCCGCGCTGTCGATATAGGTCAGGCTTTCGATTTCTCCGCCTACCTGCCCGGCAAACGGGGCATTGTTGTAGCGCACATCCAGCGCCAGGCTTCTTGCTCTAATCATAGTTCGCCTCATATTTCCACGGCGGCAGCAGTCCATTCCGTTCCTCCTCCAGCGCCGGGGTAGACAGTTCCACCCCGGCTTGGAAGATAAAAGTCTCAATGTGCGCTGCATTCGCCGCCATCAGAACATCGGCATGGTATTCGCTCCCATAGACTTCCTTGGCGATCATGTCCCATGTATCGCCGCTCTTAGTGATGTATGCCATACCGTCCTCCCGTTAATAGGCCGTCCGCGCATTCCGGCGCTGCATCTGGAGATACCACGCCTCAAATCTGGCCTGCGCCTCCGCCAGCGCCTCGTCGATTACGCTGCGGTCTGCGTTCCCTTGAATGGTGATCTGCGGCGCAAAGGTTATGCCTCCGCCGCCGAAGCCGCCCTCCGCCGGGATGTCCGCCAGTTCCACCGGCCTGACGCCCAGCAGCTCACCGGCCTTGGCCCATGTTGCAAGGTTCTCCCGCCGCACAGCTCTCTGGAAGCTGATAACCGCCTCTGTGCCAGCCTCGCCCGCGATGCTCGCGCCGTTGGTAAATCCGCCCCGTGCCAGCATCGGAATTTCCGGGATATTCAGTCCGAATGTTTTTCCGCCCAACCCCGGCACCCAGTCCGGGATGGTGATATTCAGCCCATTGATGCCTGCGATTGCCTTGTTGATAAGCGTTATAACGGCGTTGATCGGGGCTTTGAACAGAGCGCCCAGGGTGTCGAAAATACCTGTGAAAATCGACCGCACACCCTCCCACGCCTGCCGCCAGTTGCCTGAGAACACGCCGGTGATGAATGTGATAACGCCTTCAAAGATGGTCTTTACCCCCGTGATGGCGTTGCTGATACCCTCGGAGAATACTGCGATGACCGCCAGAACAGACGGCACGACCACCTGCCCGATATTCAGCAGGATGGTTGCAAGGGTGCGAATGACCGGCATAGCAAATTGAATGGCCTGGCCGATGATCTGCGCCACCGTCATAACCGCCGAACCAATCCCGCTGATGATACTGGAGATATACGGGGCCGCCGTCTGGATGGTTTGCAGAATGACCGGCACCACCGTCTGCGCGATAAAGTTGAATATCCCCTCAATGATTGGCTTTACCGTTGTGTTGGCAAAGGTCACGACCTGGCCCACAACGCCCATCACCGATTGGAGTATCTGCACGATGCCGTCAAACGCCCCGGCAGCCGTCTCATTCCCGGCAAATATGCCGCCCTGTCCGAACAGCATTTCTCGGAAACCGGACAGCGCACTTGCCACGCCTCCGTCCACAAACAGCCCGCTGATGAAGTTACCCACATTGGACAGTGCGCCTGTGAACTTGTCAAAGATGGCAAGCCCTTGTTCTCCGAATACCCCGCCGACGATTTCCCGTATATACTCCAGGTTGTCACCCAGCAGGCTGACGACCGCAATAATGCTGGATACCACGCCCACGACCGGGAGCGCCCCGGACAGTAGGGTTCCGAAGCCGCCTGCGATTGGCCCCCAAATACTGCTCAGTATCCCAAGACCCCCGCTCGCAGCACCACCGATTGCCTTTACCGCACCGGAGCCAGCGATTGCGCTGAATGCTCCGCCTGCCTTGCCCAGCAGGCCGCCCACGGCCATTCCGGCTTTGCTCCCCATGATGGCAGCTCCCGCCTTGCCCAGCAGGCCGCCCAAGCCGCCTTTTGCGGCCCCCAGCAGTCCGCCCGCCGCAGTTCCCGCTTTACCCAGCAGGCCACTCAGGAGGCCGCCGGTCTTTGTGTTCCCGATGGCCGTTCCTATTCCTCCGAGCCACTGGCCCACTGCACTGTTCGCCGCTGCATTTTTGATTACGCTTCCCGGCCCAACATAGCCGGAGAGAAGCCCCGGCGTCCCAGCCGCGGCAGAGAGCAGGCCCGCTGTCCCCTTAAAGCCGTTTCCGGCCAGCAGGCTTGACAGCGTAGCTCCCATGGTTGCCTTAAATCCGTTTCCAGATACCGCCCCTCCAAAGGCGGACGCAAAACCGGCTCCGGCGCTCCCGGTTTTTCTCCCGCCCATAAACAGGCTTTTGATGCCGCCGAACAGGCCGCCGCTCCGCTTTCCTCCGCCTGCGGCATTTCCGCCGAACAGCATACCGCCCACGCCGGAAAGCGGGCCCTCCGCCGCCGGTGCCAGCTCCATTCCCGCAAAGGTGGCCGCCAGTATCCCGATGATATGGGCCACCTGTTCGCCGTTGTTCAGCAGGTAATCCAGGCCCTTTTGGATGTAGGGCAGCGCCCAGTTCATCGCCGTGCCCAGCTTTTCCACACCGCGGCTCGCCAGTTTTCCCAGGCTCTCTGCGAGCTTGGTCAGCTCCGGCATATTCTCCCGTATGCCCCTGATGAACCCGATCATGGACAGTCCAAATTCCTTGTAGGCCGGGAGAAATGCGGTGCCGATGTCGTCCATCAGCGCAGACTTGGCGCTTCCCAGCATGGTTTCTATGGCCTCCGGCGTCGTCGCCTTGATGATGAACTCTTTTTCCATGCTCCCGCTCCAGACGCTTGCATCGGAAACCTCTTTCAGCATCCCTGTCAGGAGGCCCAGGTTTTGCGTGAGCTTGGCTCCGCCCTCAATGGCCCACTGTCCAAACAGGGCATTGAGCGTGGATAGCTTCTCAGCGTCCGGCAGGTTGTTCACTGCTTCAAACACTTTCAGCAGCGTTCCCGTGCCGTCTGTCTGCATTGACTTTGCGATTTGCGTCGCCGAAAACCCCAGTCGTTCAAATGCCGCTTCCTGGGCGGCTGTGGCCGTGCTGCCCTTTGTGATGTTGGCATAGATGCGCTTGATGCTGGTGCCCACCCGGTCAGTGCTTACGCCCATGGCCTGCATACTGGCCGCGATGGCCGCCGTCGCCTTAACATCCACGCCTGCCAGTTGGCCCATGGATGCCGCTTCATTCACGCTTTGGGCGATCTCCGCCGCCGTAGTGGCGTAGTTGTTGCCCAGGTAGTTGATGACATCCGCAACCTCCATGACCTGCTCGTGGTTCATGTTGAACGCCTGTTCCCATTTCGCGCCCCAGTCGCCTGCCTGGTCTGCGGAAATGTCCATAGCCGTTCCCCACATGGCGATGTCTTTCAGGAAGTCCGTCTGTGTCAAGTCCTCAAAGGTTTTTCCCGATTGGCCTGCCGCCGCGGCGAGGCGTGTCAAATCCTCAAAGGTGTACGGTATCTGCGTACTCAGGTCTTTCAGCCGTTCTTCCAGGATGGCGTAATTTTCCGCATAGGTTCTCCCGTTCTCCGCCATCTTATTGCTTACTTTTCCGGTTGCGTCCGCCATGCCGTCCACGACCTTGACCACATCGGACATATAGTTTTCAAACTTTGCAGCTTCCTTGGTGCATCTTGCGATGGTTGCCACCGTTCCCGCCGTCAGCGCACCCATAGCCGCCAGTCCCGCCGTTCCGATGTTGCTGATACTTTTGGCGAAGCTGCCCAGCTGCCCTTGGCTACTGACCACCACCTCCGTCAGGCTCTTGTCCATCTTTCCGGCGATCTTGATGCTAAGCTCTAATGTTTTGTTCTTCGCCATTCCTCCGCCACCTCGTCATTCAGTTCAACAAACTCGCGGACAGGCAGCTTCAAGTAAAATTCAAGGCTCGTCCCTGTCACCGAGGACAGTCGGATTGCCGCTTTCCGCAGGGCTTTTGCCCCGCCCTTTACTCGAAAAAATCCGCGTCGTTCACCGCGTTTTTCAGTTTCAGCAGCTCATACAGCGGCAGCGAGGTGAAGAAATCCTCCGGGATGCCCGTCGCCATCGAGGCGATCACGCAGGCGTACAGATAGTTGGTGCCATTCTCCGTCACCGCAAAGCCCTCGCGGACCAGCCGGTTTTCTGCCTCACTCTCATTCAGGGTGTTCAGGTCGGCAACGCCGTTCAGGTCGATTTCCCGATACTCCTTCCCCTTATAGCTGTGAGGCTTCCCCAACTGCATCACATGGTTCTTCGTCTCGTCGTCCGCATTCATGTATCTGCGCACCATGCCCGCTACCCGCCTAAAAGCGCCGCGCGGCATCAGCTTGAAAAATTCGATAGGCAGTCCGGTCGCCTTCGCTGCCATAGTTCTGGCAAATGCTGTGGTGGTCTCACACAGCACAGAGGCGGCAACTTCCACGCCGAAAAGCTCCAGCTGCGTGTCGATGGCGTCCCGGATGGTCAGCTTCTCCAGCCCTGACAGGTCGATTTCCTCATACTCTTTTCCCTCAAAGACATAGGGCTTCGTCAGCTTCACAACCCGCTCCTCGCTGACTTCTTCCTTTTCGGTGTTGACTTCTTGCGTTTCCGTGTTGACTTCCACCATCGCGTTCTTGATTTCCTCCATGGTAATGCTCCTTTCGGCCGTCGTTCGTTTAGAAAAACACGGCCCACCCGCAGACCGGGGGGGCCGTGTTCCGTTTTCCGGGTTATACCAGGCTGTTCACGCCAGCCAGCATATCATTTCCGTTTACCTTGTAAATGCCGTTCAGCTTGTCCACTTCCAGGAGTTGTACGCCGTCCACCTCGATCATGATGTAGGTCAGCTCCAGGGTAATGGTCGCCTCCATGGCCTCGCCCTTTTCAACCTTGCCGGGGTTGAAGCTCTTGACGCGCCCAATCTCCACCACCCGCAGGCCCTTGAAGTTATAGCCGCCCGTTTTGTCATAAACCTGCTGTGCCGCTCGCAGGGTCAGGTTCACCGTGGACAGTGGCGACAGCATATCCATGGCGGAGCTGTACAGGGTGTTGAACTGGATTTCCTGCTCCATGCTCTCAAACTGCCCGATGGTGGGGCTGTCCAGTTCGCCGTTGACGCCCACGCCGGATACGGTGCTGGTTTTCATATTGATCTCCGGCAGGGTCACAGATGCGGCCACGCCGATCATTTTGCTGCCATCCAGATAGGCGTTATACTCACTGATTTTCTCAGGAATATAGTTGCTGCTAATCATACTTTGTTCCCTCCCTTATCAGTTCAGCGCAGCGGAAAGGGCATTGGGGTCAAACTCAATGATGTCCTCAATGTCCTCCGCAGGGGTAAACGGAGTGATGTACTGGTGGAAAGTGATCTTGCCGTTGAGCAGGTCGGTTGTGGTGTTCTCGTCCTCGTTGTAAGTGATCTCGTACCGGGCGCACACGCCGCGGGCCACAAAGCCGTTGCCCCGCACATTTTCGCTGTCCACGATGGCCTCGATCAGCCGCTTGTTGGCCGGGCTGTCAACTTTCTGGAAGTAGGTCAGGATAAAGCTGTTGGCTGCCCAAGTCATAAACCGGCGGACGCTGAACCAGCGGTCTTTGGGGTCGGTGATGCCAGGGTATGCCGCAGTGTTGTTGCCCCACAGGCGGAACCCGTTCATGTTCAGCCAGGTTGCCACGCCGAAGCTGTTCACCGTGTTGGCCTGCTCCTGGTCAAGCACGACCTCTGTTCCGTCTGCCAGGCAGGCGGCGGAGATCGCCAGCGTCTTATTACTGGGACTGACATTGGGTGTGTCGTCGTTCTGCGCATCTGTGTACGCCGTCAGGGCGGCAGCCAGGGCGGAACCGCTGTACACCACCTCGCCCACCTTGGCATAGGGCCATACGGCGTATGCGTTGGGGTCGCTGACCGCCTGCTCCTCCTTCTTGGTTTTAACATCGGTGTACTTCACTGCACCGTCCGTCTTGCTGTTGATGTCCACGATGCACACCGCGCCAAACACGCTATTGATGCTCTTGGTCTTTGCCTGGAGCGCAGCAGACACCGTGGCGTCCGCGCTGAACCTGGGGGCCAGCAGAATGCCGGGGGTCATGGACAGCTTGGGATATACCTGCCTCACCACCTCCAGGCCGGTTTCCTTGCCGGAGGAGATGTCCACACCGCCCACGATGTCCGCGGCTTTGACCTTGCTCGGGTCGATCTTGCTACCGGTCGCAGTCAGCGTGGTTGCCTTTTCACCGGCTCCGCCTTTGAGCAGTACGATGTTCAGGGTGCCGTCGTTGTTCCATGTGGTCGTGTAATCCTTGCCTGCCTCCAGCGGTGTTGCATCCGCCTTGATGGTCAGGCCCTCCAGCAGTACACCCACTTCGTCCAGCACGGCCACACCGTCGTTTACCTGCATCGTCTTTTCCGAAATATCCGCCTTGTGCTTCGCCGGGTCAAGCACATTGATAAGCACCATCGGGGCCACGCCCACCACGCTGAACGCCGCACTGATGCACTCGCACAGGGTATAGGCTTCAAAGTCGTCGTTGTAGCCGACGGCCTCCACAGCCTCCTTGTAGTTGTTCACCAGCAGCGGAACATTGACTGCCGCCGCCGGGTCTTTCAGCATATTCACCGGTGCGGTTCCCACGATCACTTGCAGTCCCGCCGTCCCGACAATAGGCGCAGTCAGGCTGGTTTCCACCTCGCTGGTATATACGCCATGCTTGTAAGCCATATTGTTTCCTCCTTACAGCTCAGATTTGATTTTGTGGTACAGGATGGCTTCTGCCGTTCCGGCAGTCTCCATCTTCCTCCTGGTCTCCGCGAACTGCTCCACCGGCACCAACAGGGCCTTTACCTCCGGGTGCCGTTCAGAAAAATCCTCCAGCGCCTCCGGGATGCCTCCGCTGAACACCGTGTACTGCTTCGCTACGCCCCTTACAGTCGGGCCGCAGTAGACAACAGGGCCGGCCTTTTTCTTCCGCCCTGCCGCTCCTTCCGCCCGCTCGGCCATACCCATGGCCGACGCCTCTGCTTTCCTGCTCATACCAGTCCCTCCAATTCCGTGTCCTGTGTCATAGCCGGGGCCGTGCAGGTCAAGGTGCAAGCCCCGAAATAATACGGGTGCGTATCATCCTGCTGCATAGCCCATACGACGGGTTTCAGGATGGTGAACGCACCGCCGAAATAGGGCCTCGTACAGACCCGCTGCACAATGTCCTCTTTGATGTTCGCCACATCCTGATAGCCCTCTCGCGCTCCGCCCTCGTCGTATGCGCATACGATCAAGCTGAACTCCACCGTCTGCGGCCCGCTTTCGTCCTTAATGGCTCCGCCGGTCATGCGGGCCACGATATAGGGGGCCGCCGCCGCATCCGTGTCCACATCCGCGTCGTAGTCCTCCGGCACCGGCAAATCCTGCTTATAGATGTTCAGCGGTTTTCTGCCCTGTTGGCCGTTGTACTTTTTCCCGGCGAAAAGCTCCTCCAGCATCTCGATCAGCGCGTCTTGGCAAAGCTGCGGCGTCCGCCCAATCCCTGCGGCTTTCACCGCATCCATGTAATCTTTCATCGCCTATCCCTTTCTGGCCTTTGCCCGCGCGATCACCCGCTCGGTCTGCTCCATCAGTCTGTCGTACAGGTATTCCGTTACCTCCGGTTCCACATAGGGCCAAACGGTGCTGTGCATCGCAGTTGCCGACGGACTTCCCATCGTCACCAGCTTTTCCACTTTCCCGTCCTTGTTCCGCCACCGCGGACGCCCCCGCTCTGTAACCGTATGGCTGGAGCTGGAGCCGATGCGCCGCTGAACCATGCCCACATGGCCGCTCTTGAACTCCACCAAAAAGCCCTTGCTCAGATTGGCTCCGTCGCCGGTCAAAGCGGTCATGGTAGAGGATTTCAGAACTCGCGCCTTTACATGGGCAGGCGCTCTGCGCAGGACATCCCGCCCCTTGAAGCTCTCTGTCGGCCTGTGCTGGAAATAGCCCAGGTCGTTCCGCATCTTCTCGATGTGAAGCTCTGCGCTCAGACTTGTGTTCGTGGCCTTTTTCCGCTGTACCAGGTCTTTCAGGTGCCGCCGCCCAGCGGCGTTCACGGCATACCTGGCCTTTGCCTGCGCCACCATCAGCTTTCTTGCCTGTCGTGCTGTGGCGTTGATCGCTACCTTGGCCGCCGCCGGGGTCTTTTTCTTCAAGTCCCCCAGCGCTCGCTCCACATCCTCCAGCCCGTCCACTGTGATGGTCATGGTTCCTGCGTCGTAAGTCACCCTGCTCATTGTCTCGTCCTCTCCATGGTGATGCGGTAAATACCCGCTTCTTCCTCGCAGTTCAGGATACTGTAAGTCCGCTGCTGCGAGGTGCCCTTATCCATGACCAGATGCTTCCCGATCTTCGGCTTCGGCCCGTAGTCCTTTACCCGGATGTACAGCACGGTGGATGCGGTGTATAGGCCCGTATCAAAGTTCTGTTTCGCTCCGGCTTCCCAGTGCGAGTCGTGTTCTTTCAGCCGTTGGTCATCCACAATGACCAGCGCCTCTTTCCCGTCAACCGTGTGCAGGTCTGCGTGTTCGTCCTGCTCAAAGAAAGTCAGGTCGATGTCTGCCGCTGCACAGTCTTTGAAAGTCGGCGCTTTCCACTCCGTTTCCGGGTCGCTTCCAAAATCCTGTTCCAGTTCAAAAAGTGCCATGCTGCACCTCCGCAGAAAAACTCCCCCGCCTGCACACAGCAGGCAGTGGATTGAATTGTCAGCACACAGTAGCTACCAGCCAGCTGTCCACCTTGTCGGGGATGGGCAGGGGG
>ENA-OYWJ01000624-OYWJ01000624.1-human-gut-metagenome-genome-assembly--contig:-NODE-624-length-16293-cov-6.914953_pt1 | contig 16293 bp, 6 predicted proteins | sample MGYA00244169_ERZ653395 | MGnify/ENA primary metagenome ERZ653395 (study PRJEB26926, sample SAMN06165120) | human gut metagenome | biome: ENVO:00009003; feature: ENVO:2100002; material: ENVO:00002003...
CACTTATGCGATCGTCGGCAGCGTCAGATGTGTATAAGAGACAGTACTAAACTCGAAGTGAAGCAATCGATGCGTAGGGTAGCCGATTGGCAGATCGGTCATTACAACAGAGCTGTTTATGGTGATCTCAACTGGGTGAATGCCACCTTTTACCTGGGACTTGTTCATTGGGCAGAGATCGCCGAAAGGGACGATCAGGATGACTTCTATTATAAATGGCTGACCCGCCTGGGACGTCGTAACTATTGGCAGGTAGACCAACGGATGTATCATGCAGATGATATCTGTGTTGCACAAACATATTTGGATCTTTATCGTAAATATGGAAAAGAAGAGATGCTGATTCCTACGAAGGCCCGTACTGAATGGGTGATGGAGCATCCTTCTAAAGGATCTTTCTTATTGGATTATGGTGATGCTTCCACTTTAGAAAAATGGACATGGTGCGATGCATTATTTATGGCTCCGCCGGTTTATGCCCGTTTGTATAACATTACCGGTGATAAGAAATTTCTCCGTTTTATGGATAAGGAGTATAAAGAGACTTATGAGTTCCTTTATGATAAGGATGCCCGTTTGTTTTATAGAGACCATCGTTACTTTACTCAAAAAGAGGCCAATGGTGAGAAGGTGTTTTGGGGGAGAGGAAACGGATGGGTATTGGGTGGACTGGTCGAAATTCTTCGTGAACTTCCTGCGGGAAATAAATACAGAACTTTTTATGAGAACCTGTTTGTGGAACTGGCTACTCGTGTAGCCACCTTGCAACAGTCTGACGGCTTTTGGAGAGCCAGTATGCTGGACCCTCATTCTTATTCTTCTCCGGAAACCAGTTGTTCCGGTTTCTTTGTCTATGCTTTGGCATACGGCATCAACGAAGGATTGTTGTCGAAAGAAGAATTCCTTCCCATAGTGGAAAAGGGCTGGAAAGCTTTGGTAGGGGCAGTAGAGGAAGATGGTAAATTGGGCTATGTGCAGCCTATTGGTGCTGACCCCAAAAAAGTAACCCGTGAAATGACAGAGGTGTATGGCCCGGGTGCATTTTTGCTGGCAGGGACAGAGGTTTACCGGATGGCAAAAGACGAGATACATGGAAATAATATTTCGGCAGAACGTATTCGTGAGATAGCCGACATGTTACCGGAAAAACCGGAAGGTATCGGAGTAACTTATAAAGATCGTACTTATTGGGATAAGATGAAGAATACTCCTGAAGCTCGAAAATTAATTGAAGAGGCTCATACCAGCCTGAAGGACGGAATGCCGCCTTTTGTAGATTCGCTTTATTTGCATCTTAATAAGACCGAGATTCGTCTGCCGGGAGAGAACATGATGAATGCCCGTTATCAATATTTGTGGCGATTGGTATTGGCGGAATGTTTGGAAAATAAGCGACGGTTTATTCCGGCGATTTGTGAAGGGGTGGAAGAGCTCTGTCACCAGAAGCCTTGGTCAATTCCTGCACATGACCGTAACTTGCATAACTATCATGGAACTGATTATTATGTGGATTTGGTTGTTGCTACCGCCGGAAATACATTGGCGCAATGTATTTATTTATTGGATGACCGCTTGCCGGCCGAAACGAAAGCTTTGGCGATGTGTGCTTTCCGTGAGAAGGTGTTCCGCCCTATCTACCGTTGTTTGGAAGAAACAAAACCTTTTTATTGGTTTACTGTCACGAATAACTGGAACTCGGTGTGCTTGGCCGGCGTGACAGGAGCTGCACTTGCTTTGTTGCAGGACAAGGAAGAGCGTGCTTACTTTGTGGCTGCTGCTGAGAAGTATTATGTATATGGAATGAAGGGATATAGTGATGACGGATATTGCAGTGAGGGGGTAGGATATTATAATTATGGTTTTTGCTCGTTTATCTTGTTGCGTGAAGAAATTTGTCGTGCTACGAAAGGGAAGATTGATTTCTTCCGTACTCCTAAGTTTGCCCGTATTGCACAATATGGAAAGAAGATTCAGATCATGAATCAGGTTTGCCCTGCCTACGCCGACTGTCGTGCAGGTGTTTCACCTTCTTGGTTTATTACAAACTATTGTGATAATGTGTTGGGTACAGCTCCTTATGAAGAAAAATATGAAATACCCGGTATGGATAATCTTTCATTGCACACCATCGGCATGTTCCCCCATCAGGCTTGGAAAGTGGAAATGACTCCCGAAATACAAGAGGTATTGAAGGCCGAGGCTGATGAACTTCATTCTTGTTATGATGAAGCAGGCATTATTATTAGCCGCCCTGCTACCGGTTCGACTTGTCGTTTGGGCGTATCTGTAAAGGGAGGGCATAACGCGGAAAACCATAATCATAATGATGTGGGTTCTTATGCAGTAGTGATGGGTAGTCAGACGATGGCAGGCGATATGGGTGGACCTTTCTCTTATCCCGGTGACTATTTCAGTGGAAATGCTTATAAATATCCTATTAAAAATTCATTTGGTCATCCCGTTCCCTTTATCAACGGACAATGTCAGGTGTCGGGCAAGAAGGCTCAGGGAGTGGTGTTGAAGAAAGAACTGACTGGCGGCACAGATATCTTTCAGATTGATTATACATCTGCTTATGCTACTGCGGTACCTGAACTGGAAAAGCTGATACGTACCTTTACTTATAATCGTGCCGGAGAAGGAACGTTCGTGATTGAAGACCGTTTTGAAGCAGTGTCAGGAATTTCTTTTGAAACAGCTATTACTACTCGTGCCGACTGGAAGATGATAGGAAATAATCGTTTGGAGTTGGTGCTGGGAGGAGAAAAAATGACGGTGGATATTGAAGCTCCGGGTGTGGTAGAATTTGATTCGGAGACTGTTGAAGTGAACTCTCCTGCTTATACGCGTATCGGTATTCGTCTGAAGAAACCGTTGCAAAGCGGTAGTGTCCGGCTGATAATGTATCCTTCGCGTCCATAGTTATGTATAAAATAGTCCGTTCGGTTAATTTATGTACAAAGAACTCAAAAAAAGGGTATGCTCTAGTGAAGGGCATACCCTATTTTTGTACTGTTAAAAAGTTTACTACTAACGAATTTTAAGCTATTATTATGAAAAAAACATCGAAACGGATTTCTTTGCTTTTACGAAAGAAAGGATTCTTCATGTGCACTACATCAATGCTGTTGGCAAATGTGAGTGTATTTGCAAGTCCGGATGCAGCGAAGACATCTTTGCTGCCGGCTAAATCGGATGTGGCATCAGTGGCCATTGTTGCGCAACAAGGTAAGACTATTACCGGTGTGGTGATGGATTCACAAGAGTCTATTATCGGTGCAAATGTGATGGTAAAAGGTACGACAAACGGTACGATAACCGATTTTGAAGGAAAGTTTACCCTGAGCAATGTACCTAAGGAGCTATTCTGCAAATCTCTTATATCGGTTATCAGAGTATGGAGATTAAAGTTGGAAATCAAACTAGCTTTACTATCAAATTGAAAGAAGACAGCCAGGCTTTGGATGAAGTAGTGGTTGTGGGGTATGGTTCGCAAAAGAAAGTGAATTTGACAGGTTCTGTGGGAACTGTTGATGCAAAAGTTTTGCAATCACGTCCCATCACTTCGTCTACCAGTGCATTGCAGGGGACTATACCTAACTTGCAGATTACGCCGAGTAGTGGTGAGCCGGGTACCGGAGCAACACTGAATGTGCGTGGTACTACTTCTATAAATGGTGGCAGCCCATTGGTATTGGTTGACGGTGTGGAAATGGATCTTGACATGATTAATCCGAATGATATTGCCAACGTTACGGTCTTGAAGGATGCGGCTGCATCTGCCATCTATGGTGTACGTGCTGCTTATGGTGTTATTTTGGTAACTACGAAAAATGCAGGTTCGGATATGAAGACTACTGTATCTTATTCCGGTAACGTGGCATTCTCTAAACCGACTGTATTGCCGGAGATGGTCGACACAAGTTGGGAACATGCCGAATTTGTAAATCGGGCAATGACAAATGCTAATTTGGATGTGATGTATAATCCGGATACAGTGGAAAAAATGAAGAATTATGCTAATGATCCGGCTAATAATCCTGAATATGAAGTGCTGAACGGTACTATGTATTATTATGGTCATTCTGATTGGACCGATTTAATGCTGAAGAAATATACTCCTTCTCATCGCCATAATATAAATATTTCGGGAGGTAATGAAAAGACTAAATTTTATACTTCTGTAGGTTATGTAAATCAATCTGGGATGTATAAAGTGGGGGAAGACAGCTATCAGCGTTTGAATACTCGTTTGTCTGTAGATAATCAAACGACTCCATGGATGAAGCTGGGGGCTAAAGTATTGTATAACTATACTACTACCGATAAGCCTCATAAATATAAAGATGATGTTTGGCAGCAGATGGTATTTTCAACTCCGACACGTATGGCTCGTCCGTGGGGAGGTGATGCACGTTATCCGGAACTTGACCAATATGCCGGTAAATATTTCGATGACCAGAATCCTATTTCTTTGTTGGAACAAGGAGGTCGTGACAAGAAGAAAGTACATGATATCTGGTTGACAGGTAGTGCGGATTTTACTTTTACGAAAGATTGGCATGCACGTGTGGATTTTACTTATAACCTGAATTACAGCCGCAGTGCCGAACATCGTAAGAAAGTGGATATGATTACCAATGCTTTTGTTGAGACGGAAGGTAATACCAATAACAACAGTTATTCGTGGGTGAACGGTAATAAAGATTATTATTCTTTCAATGCTTATACAGACTACGAACACACTTTTGCAGAAAAGCATTATGTAAAAGCCATGTTAGGTTTCAATCAGGAATTGACTAAGTATAATACAACTACTGCTACCCGTCAGGACCTTATATCTCAGGATTTACCTTCAATGAGCTTGGGTACCGGTATGCAAACTGTTAGTGAAAGCGGTTATGAATGGGCATTACGCGGCGGTTTCTTCCGTTTGAATTATATCTATAATAACCGTTATCTATTTGAAGTGAACGGCCGTTATGACGGAACTTCCCGCTTCCCGTCCGATAATCGTTTTGTATTCCTGCCTTCATTCTCGGGAGCATGGCGTGTTTCGGAAGAAGCTTTCATGGAATCTACCCGTTCTTGGTTGGATAACTTGAAGGTACGTGCTTCATACGGTATCTTGGGTAATCAGTTGTTGACAGCCAGCAGTTGGTCGGGTAACACTAAATATTATCCGTATATCCCCTTTATGGCTTCGGGTACAGCAGGAAACTGGCTGTTTGTAGACGGTGAGAAATCTTTGTATATCAATCCGGCAGGCTTGGTATCCAGCGACTTGACTTGGGAAAAAGCTTCTACCTTTAATATTGGTCTTGATTTTACAATGTTGAACCAACGTTTGGACTTCTCTTTTGACTGGTATCAGAGAACAACATCGGATATGCTTGTTAAAGTGGAATATCCTGAAGTATTGGGAACAACAGCTCCTCCTGCCAACAAAGCGGAGCTACGCACTCGCGGTTGGGAAGTATCCGTTAAATGGAATGACCGTATTGGCAATGACTTCTCTTATGATTTAGGCTTTATCCTTTCGGATTCACAGGCTGAAATTACTAAATATGAAAATCCGAGTGGAACATTAAGTGACTATTATGTAGGTCAGAAGATTGGTGAAATATGGGGATATGAAACAGAAGGTTTCTATCAGTCGGACACTGATGTGCAAAACCATGCAGACCAGTCTAAGTTAGGTGCTAACTGGGCTCCCGGTGATATCATGTATAAAGATCTGGATGGAAATAAGAAGATAAACAACGGCTCGAATACATTAGATGACCATGGTGACTTGAAAGTAATCGGTAACACTACTCCGCGTTACCAATACGGTATCACTGCTAATATGTCTTATAAGAATGTATATTTGAATGTCTTCTTCCAGGGTATCGGCAAACGTGATTTCTGGCCGAGTTCACAACCTTTCTGGCCGGTGGCAACACAGTATTATAATACTCAGAAATGGTTTGTTACGGACTCATGGTCTGAAGATAATCGTGATGCATATTTTGCACGTCCTATTGCACGCGAAACAAAGAACCAACAAAAGCAGACCAAGTATTTGCAGGATGCTTCTTACTGTCGTCTGAAGAATCTGACAGTAGGATATGACTTCCCGAAATCATGGTTGAGCTTCCTGCACGTTGCAAAGGCAGGTGTTTATTTTAGTGCTGAGAACTTGTTTGAATTCACCAATGTGAAGGGAGCTTACGATCCTGAAGCGGCAGGTAAGAATGGTACTATGGTATATCCGTTCCAGCGTACTTATTCATTCGGGTTAAACGTAACATTCTAAATTTAGTAGACAAGATGAAAAAAATAATATTAAATATAGCAGCTTTAGCGGCTGTATCATTGATGTGTGTTTCTTGTAATGACTCCTTTTTGGATAGAAATCCGACACACGACTTGAATGACAATAGCTATTGGAAGACCGAAAGTGACCTTGAAGTCTATAATAACGGTATTTACAATGAAGCCGGAAATGACAGTTATTACCGTTTTATGGTAGGACATACCCTGGGTGCATGGAATAGTAGTTATGCGGATTATTTCTGGAAGGATGTACAGACTGATAACTATGTTTCGAAGAGTAACTCAAACCATACTTCGTATACAAAGATTGCAGCCGGAAAAGAGACGGTTCCCAATGACCCGACTGCCGGAGGGTGGTATTGGACTTTGCTGCGCCGCATCAATACTTTCTTTGCTAATTATGAGAAAGTGGGAATAGCAGAAAATATCAGAAACAAGTATGCAGGTGAGGCTTATTTCTTTCGTGCATGGTTCTATTTGGATAAAGTGCAGATGTATGGTGATGTCCCTTATATCACTACTCCTTTGACTACGGATTCTGAAGAACTGTATGGGCCGCGTACTCCCCGCAAGGAAGTGATGGACCATGTTCTGGAAGATATCAATAAGGCTTGCGACTATTTGCCGGAAGACTGGGGTAATAAAGGGGTGCGTGTGACAAAAGGTGCAGCATTGGCATTAAAATCACGTATTTGCCTTTACGAAGGTACTTATAGAAAATACCATGGACTGGGTGATTATGAAAACTTCTTGCAGGAAGCTGTGAAAGCATCTGAAGCGTTGATGGCAATGAAGAAATATGAAATCTATAATACCGGAAATCCGGATAGAGACTATGCCACTTTATTTACCAGTGATGATTTGACTGATAATAAAGAAGTGATTCTGTTTAGAAAGTATGTAGCCGGTTTGTTGGGACATCGTTTGTGCGGTTATTTGGTTGCTTCGGGTAATGGTGCTACAAAGGATTTTGTAGACGACTTCCTTTGCATCGAACCGGATGGAAGTGCTAAACCTGTTGCTTTGAGTGAGACTTTTAATGATGATGAGTATGAGAATGTTTTGGATAACCGTGACCCGCGTTTGACTCAGATTGTGCTTGATCCTCGTCACTCAAAAGAAATTCTGTACAATAAAGACAAGTTTATCTTCCCTCGGGTAGCGGGAATGACAGGTTGGGAATCGGCTACAGGTTATCATGTTATTAAGTATTATATTGCCGAGCAAGATATGAAAGGTTATGGTAACGAGACACATGACGCTCCATTGTTGCGCTATGCTGAAGTCTTATTGAATTTGGCAGAGGCAAAAGCTGAATTGGGAACAATTACACAGTCTGATTTAGACCGGACTGTCAATGTGATTCGTGATCGTGCCGGAATGCCTCACTTGACCCTGAATCCTGTAATGGACCCGAAATATGCGGCTGAAGGTTTGTCTTCCCTTATTATTGAAATTCGTCGTGAACGTCGTGTTGAACTGTGTTTTGAAGATACTCGCTATCAGGATTTGATGCGTTGGAAATGGGGCAAGCGTTTGGCAAATCGTGTACTGGGTATGCGTTTTGAACCGTCAGATTTTGATAATCCTCGTTTTAATCCGTCAGAAGGCAAGGCTGATCCTGAACGTGTGAAGCTGTTTGAATTGAACGGAAAACATTATATTGATGTGTTTGCCGGCACCGACTGGGAAAATCGCTCGTTTGATGAAAATAAGCATTATTATCATCCTATACCTGTTAATGTGATTGGTAAGAACAAAGAGATAACACAGAATCCGGGATGGGATTAAACAAATATCTTAATTGTTGAGGTAAAAGGTTGGATTACGGTTAGGTTTGGGGTGTGTCAAAACTAAAACGGTCTATTAAATTGTCAACTGTAGGGGGAGGGTTTGCCTGCCCGAATACACAAAGCAAGCTGTTTTCGGGCGAGCGAACCTCGCCCCTACGGGCTAAGCGACAGCATTAGAACGTCTTGATACACCCCTATTTATTTTCTCCCCTATTGTCTTCTACTCCTCTTTTGCGGATGGATTAGCATTCTTACGTACATTCAAAGGAGCAATACCATAGAATGTTTTGAAACATTTGCTGAAGTATCTGGCCGAAGAGAATCCGAGCTGGTAGGAAATTTCCGTCACATTGAGATGAGGTGCATTGTTTAATAAATGCATGGCTTCTTCCAGTTTTAACTTGAGAGTAAACTCGTTGGGAGTCAGTCCGGTTATTTCTTTTAATTTCGTATATAGTTTGCTGCGTCCCATTCCAAGCTCAGAGGCGAGAAGATTCATGTCAAACTCCGGGTTTTCAAAATTCTCTTTAATTATTTGTGTCGCTTTTTCCAATAGTTGTCGGTCGTTTATGTTAATGGTGTCCGGGGCTTCTTGTTTGTTGGCAATAGGCTGTTTAAGCCGTTCCAGCATTTGTTGCCGAGTCTTAATAAGGTTACTGCAGCGTGCTATGAGAATTTTCACATTAAAGGGCTTGGTGATATAATCGTCTGCACCGAACATATATCCTTCTATTGTATATTGTTCAGATACCTGTGCTGTGAGCAATATGACGGGGATATAAGATAGTTCGATACTGTTTTTTATTTTGTAGCATAATTCCTTACCCGACATTTCCGGCATCATCACATCGCTGATAATGAGGCTGGGATGTACCTGATATGCCATTTGTAATCCTTCCTTGCCGTTTTGGGCAATGTGTACTTCATACATGGATTCGAATATGCTCTTCAGCAAATCCAGCATTTCTTTATTATCTTCCACTATGAGGAGCACAGGTTTTCCACTGTCTGTATCCGGTACAACGGGAAGGACTTCTTCAACGGGCATTTCTGTCAGGTCGAGCGGCTTGTTGATATCTCTGCTGTCATCCGTGGTCAGGCGGGTATGCGCAATGTCTTCGGGTGAAAAATGGGAATTTCCTTTTAGCAGGTCAATAATGAATTCGCTTCCTTGTTCAGGTTCGCTTTTTACATGGATGTTTCCATGATGCAGGTCGATGATTCCTTTGGAAAGTGCTAGTCCGATTCCTGTGCCGAGCGTGAATTTGTTGGCACCATTCTCCAGTTGGTAGAAACGCTCGAATATTTTGTTGACTGCTTCTTGCGGAATGCCGGAACCATTATCCTTTATACTTATATGAGCCTGTGTGTTTGTACTGCTGATGCTCACATTGATTTTACCTCCTTTTGGGGTATATTTAAAGGCGTTTGAAATCAGATTGAATATGACTTTTTGCAGTTGTACCGGGTCAAACCATAGTTTGAGTTCCTGTTCCGGGCATTCAAACCGGTAATTGATTTGCTGGGTGGCGGCATATTCATAAAAGGACATATATATTTCCTTTATAAAAGGGACGATATCCTTATGTTCAATTTTCAGTTTCAGGTAGCCTTGTTCCTGTTTGCGGAAGTCTAAAAGTTCTGAAATGAGATCTCTCATGTGCCACGCGTTCTTATAGATATGCAATATACGATTATAGATGGTGGGAGCAAGCTTGTTTGACTGCAATAACACTTCAATCTGTCCGATAATCAGTGTGAGAGGGGTGCGGAACTCATGTGAAATGTTGGTGAAGAATCTCAGTTTGACCTGATTTAGCTCTTCTGTACGTTCTTTTTCTTTGCGCTCGAATTGGAGTGAGGTCTGAAGTTGGGTTTGTTTGGTTTTGATATAAATGATGAGGTACATGATACCAATCACACACAATATATATATCATAAATGCCCAGTAAGTGGCATAGAATGGAGGAGCGATGTAGATGTTGAGGCTGATACTGTGCGTACCTTGATGTTCGCGAACGGTTAAACGATACATGCCCGGACTGAGATTGGTGTAGGAAATAGACTGTGAATGGGTAGGAATCCAATGGTCGGAAAAGCCTTCTAATTTGTATTCATAAATGATGTCTTCGTTCAACGTATAATTGGAGGAACAAAACTCGAAGATTAGATTGTTCTGGTCGTGTGAAAGCCTGATTTCTTTTACTTGCGAGAGTGTTTGCGAGAGGATTCCGGTTTCATCATCGGGCAGTACGCGTGTGTTATGCACCCACAACTGATCAAAATAGATATGATAATTATTGTTGCTGTGGTAGAGTTGTTCTTCGAAAAAAGAAAGCATGCCGTTTACTCCGCCGATAAAGGTTTCTCCATTTTGTGCGAAATAAATGCTTGACCCCTGGCAATATCCCATTTGAAATAAATTGTATGTATGCTTGCTTTTACCGGTTTCGGGATCGAAGAGGGAGAATCCTTTGCTGTGTAGAATCAGTAGATGGCGGTAAATGGGAGATTCACAGATATAGTAGCAATAATCGCTAGGCAGCGCATTATTGCCTAATCCATATTGACAGAAGGAATCATTGTCGGGGATATATTTGAATAAGCCTGAGCCGATGGTACCAAAGTATATCTCGCCTTTGCTGTTTTCCATGATATCCACTATCCTGAATTTGCCGATGGAAGAAGAGTCTTGCGCATTGGTATAATAGCGATGGAGGCTGTTGTCCGTCATGTGGATACACAGAAGTCCTCCTTTTGAATCGGCCAGCCATAATCTTTCTTTGCTGTCAATAAGAAAGGTTTCGAATTGATAGGGACGGAAGAGAAGCTTATTGATGTCCTCATTGTGGGTGAGGGGGGAGAATGTCTCTTGCTCGGGATTGAAAAGGTAGACACCGGCTTGCGTCAGTATAATAAGCTTGTCTTTATAAGGTTGTATTTCGTTGACGATATTTCCGGCTTGTGAAGTCGGGTTGTTTTGAGAAGGAATTAGCGTACGGAACTGTTTCCGGGTAATGTCGAAGACGGCGAGACCGCCTGTATGCGTACCTATGTATAGTTTGTTTCTTTCCTTGGCATAATAGATACATTTCATATTATTATGAGCTGTTCCGGGCAGTCCATTGGCATGATAAGAGAATTTCTCAAAGGTCCGGGTAGTTCGGTTGAACAGATTCAATCCTCCTCCTTCCGTACATATCCAAAGGTTCCCCGTCCTGTCTTCTACCATCTTGCCGACAAAAGGAAAACTCAGGAAATGGTTTCCTGTTGCTCCCGAACCATAAAACCGACACGTGTTGGTATCAGGATTAAAGTAATTTACTCCACCGAAATAAGTTCCTATCCAGATTGTTCCTTGCAGGTCTTTATATAAGCAGTTGATAGAGTTATGGCTGAGTCCGTAGTCTATATTATCTTGATGCAGATGGGCGGACCATGTATCGGAATTTGGGTTATAATGGTTCAGACCATTGAAAGTTCCCACCCAAATATGTCCGTTGTTATCCTCCTGAACTGTTCTTATCTGATTATTGGATAAACGGTTGCTATCGGTGTAATGTGTTATTTCTTCCTGCGGACTGATACGGTATAGACCATCCTGCACAGTGCCGGCCCATATATTTCCTCGGCTGTCTCTGTAGATGGAAGAAACATGAGAGATGCCCGTGATGGTCTTGATTGTTTTATAATCTTTACGGGATATTAATGAAACACCTTGCTTATGTCCCATCCAGATGTAATCCTTGTCTATAATTAGAGAGTTTCCAATACTGAATTTATTGTCCAAGGTAGCAGCGTGGTGTATTTTTCCGTCACTTTTCAGATAGTATTGCAATTCGTTCCGATACCCGAGCCATAATGTATCTTTATAGCAATACATGGTATGGGCTGCATTTGGAAGGATGCAGGTAAACTTTTCTTTTTCTATATCGAACTTTATCAAATCATAGATGGATCGGATATAGATGCTTCCGCTCTTGTCTCCGCAAATGGCGCTGATTTCATTGTGGGTAAGGCCGTTGTCGTTTTGCGAAGGACGATAGATATCTATCTTGTCGCCATTGTATCTGTTCAGTCCTTCGCTGGAACCAAACCACAATGTTCCTACTTCATCCTGATAAATGGAAAGGACGGTGATTTGCGACAAACCGTCTTTTACATTAATGTGCTTAAAGTGAATATGATTTCCATAGCAAAAGAAAACACAACAGAAAATGAGGATACAAAATACATTTATTCTCATATTAGATTTGTTTTAGGTCTTTTTAGCGAGGCAAATTTAAGTATTAATTAATCAAGATGGAAACGATAAGAAATAAAAAGCATGTAAATGCATCCAAAAGTTTGCAGAACGAAGGAGGATTCTTGATATCGTTCCACCCTGATGAAGTGTCTCGCAAATATTTTTTCTTGCTGATAGAGCATAAATAAATGCGATAATTCACAAAAGATAATAGATTTCTTTATATTTGTAATCGGGATTGCCGACTATTCTTTTTCTTGGTTTTTTCTGTTGGAGAGTAATTGGTAAGCCTTAGTATTCATTGCCTTATATTTTAGTTCTATGAGACACTTGCTGTTGTTTTTATTCAGTTTGCTGCCTACTTTCTTGTGGGCAGACAATATTCCGGTAGAGAAGGCTCAAGAGTTGGCTATTACCTTTTTCAAGGAGGGACATCCGCAGCGTTCCGCCTTTTCTTCTTTGCGGTTGCTTGTTACGGATGAAGCTGTGTCTGCCCGGGCAGTGGGAGAGGCTCCTGCCTATTATGTGTTCGGCTGTACCGGCAGCGAGGGCTTCGTCATTGTGGCGGGCGATGATGCGGTAATGCCTGTGTTGGGCTATTCGTTCGACAGTAGTTTTCCACAGACCGATTTGCCTGTCAACCTGAAGTTGTGGTTGCAGGGAATCAGTGAAGAGATAGCGGAGAAACGTCGTGCTCCGACGTATGGTTCGACGCAAAGCAACAGTCTGGCTCAACGCTGGACGACGGTCCGTGCCGGACAAGCGGTGGTAGAATTGGAGACGGCTAAATGGGATCAGGCCAATCCTTACAATTGGCTGTGCCCGCACATTGCCGGCAAGGAGACCTATACCGGTTGCACTGCCACCGCTACTGCTATTGTCATGCGATATCATCAGTGGCCCAAGGCGGGTAGTGGCACTTTGCCGGCTTACACTACGAGGACTCACCAGAGATACATTGCTGCACAGTCTTTAGGACATGCCTATGACTGGGACAATATGCCGCTCAGCTACGCGCAATCTTTTTCTTCGACTGCCGGAAATGCCGTAGCCACTCTGATGCGCGACTGTGCACTCATGATTTCGTCTGATTTCGGCCCGATAGGGGGGGAAGGTACAGGCGCTTATGTGACCGATGTAGTGAAAGGACTACAGACTTACATGGGATATGACAAGGACGGACGTTACATAGTGCGCAGTAATTATTCCTTTGCCGAGTGGATGCGGATAATGAAAGGCGAACTGGATGAAAGGCGTCCGGTCATTTATACCGGCGGCAGCAGTGAAGGCGCTCATGCCTTTGTGCTCGACGGTTATGACACTGAAAACTATTTCCGAGTGAACTGGGGATGGAGCGGCTGGGGAAACGGCTACTATCTCTTGTCGGCTCTCGACCCCGTTGAACAGGGAGCAGGCGCTTCCGGCGGCCACTATAATGAATATCAATCGGCACTTATCGGATTGAAGAAGGATGAAGGAGGTATAGGCGTGGAAGATTTTCGTTTCATGTGTTATACGGACGGTAAGAATTACCGGGGAATCACTTCTTCGGAAAAGGTGTTTGAAGTCAATAAGCCTTTCTCGCTGGATGTCGGTTTCCTTGGCTATTATGGTAGTCTTCCTTTTACGGGTAAAATCAGTTTGGCTCATGTCGATAAGAATGGAAATATAAAAGAAGATCTTTATTCTTTAATGGCAAGTCAATTACCTTCCGGTTCCGGCTATATGTTGCCCGGAGTACAGGTGACTATTACCCGCCCCATTACTTCCGGCGACCGTATCAGGGCTTATTGGACTCATACGCAGACAAAAAAGATAGAGTGGGTTAAAGGAAACGAGGAAGACGGCTGTGTGTGGGATTTTATCCTGAGTGAGGAGGTAAGTTTGGAAAAGGAGACCTCACTGACCTATAACAACCGGACCCGATTGCTGACACTGCAAGTGCCTGCCGAAACCGTGGTGCAAGTGTTTGGTGCCGATGGCAGCGATTTCAGCCGGATGTGCGAGGTGCAGGAACGGCAGGTGAGCATTGACACCGGGAAACTGTCTGCCGGCACTTACCTGCTGCGTTTGCAACTGCATGACATGACCAAGGAATTGAAGTTCAAGGTGGGAGCTCCTGTGCAATAGAGGTAATAAGATTAATGATTCATAAATACCATAAAGAATATTCGTATGAAAACTTCACGATATAATATACTTCTCGTCTTGTGGGCGCTCATGTTGCTTGTGGCTTGTTCGGACAGTAGTTCTGACGAATCGGAAAAGCCGGTTGCCCCCTCCATTACGTTGGATACTGAAATTCCGCCGGTCATTGTGGCGGAAGGAGGAACGGTTGCGGTCGGTTTTAAGGCGTCAGCGGATTGGACTGCAACCAGTGACCAACCGTGGTGCATCGTGTCGCCTGCTTCGGGCAAAGCTGGCAACGCTACTGTGACCGTAAGTGCCGAAAAGAATGAGGATTACAATGAACGGAATGCGACTCTGATTTTAAGGGTTGGAACGGTGCAGAAGAAGATTACTGTGACGCAAAAACAGAACGATGCCTTGACGGTGACAGCTGACAAGATAGAGGTTGCCACCAAAGGAGGAGAAATAACGGTAGAGGTAAAGGCTAATGTGACGTTTGAATACGAGGTGGAAGAAGAGGCTGCCGGGTGGATTGTATCGGCTCGTACCGGTGCTCCTCGCGCGCTCACCACTTCGGAGGTGAAGTTCGACATATCTCCCAATGAAGAAGGCAAGAACCGTCAGGGGCGGATTGTCTTCAGCAGCGGTGCGTTGAAGAGCACGGTCACGGTCTATCAGGAGGGAGGCAGCTTATTGTTGCTTTCCAAGGAAGAATATACGGTGTCCAGCGGTGGTGGAGAGATTGTCATAGAGTTGCGTAGCAATGTGGATTATGAAATGGTGCTGCCCGATGTGGATTGGTTGACGGAAGTCAAGACCAAGACACTTTCTTCTTATTCGCGCCGCATCACCGTGTTGCCCAACGAGGGATATGACGCACGAACGGCAGAAATATACTTCGTCAACGAACTGCAAGGAATCAGGGAAAAGGTGAATATCGTGCAGGTGCAGAAAGATGCGGTCCTTGTGGCACGGGAAGAATACGATATGCCTCAAAAAGGAGGAGTCTTGGGATTTGAACTGAATACCAATGTAGAGACTTTCGATGTGGAATGTTCGGAAACATGGATAAGGAAAGCGTTGAAAGGAAGAGGACTGACGGCTTATCCATTGAGCTTTGTCGTGGAAGCCAATCCCGAAGAGGCATCACGCTCGGCTATTATCACTATCATAGGCGGACAGGCAAAACAGCAGGTGGAGGTGGTGCAGGCAGGATTGAGTTCATTAAAACGTATCACTATTGTCCATTCCAACCGTATGTTCAGCATTCCCGGGTTCCGGGGAAGCGACTTGACCGGACTCATCAAATGGGGTGACGGGAAGTCGGAAGAGTACGCCGATGGCAGCAGCCATACTTATACTACCGATCCGCCCTATACCGTGGTGGTGGGAATGAATGGCGCGGAAGAGGTGACTTTGCATGACTTGAGCGGTGTGGAAGAAGTGGATTTTTCTAAGTTCTGATGCTATCTGTAACTTATTTCTTCGTATTGGAGGAGAATTGAATCCTGAAGGAAATGGATACCAGGATCGGGACTCAAGAGTTTATAATAATAGCTATATTGAAAATACAAAGAAGAGAATCAGAATGGCAAACTTCGGCAAAAGACTGCGGAGTTTGCCATTCTCATTAGGGAATACTGACTCTGAATACATAATGAACTGAGATTATGGCGGAAGCTAAAGATGGGAAAGAAAAGAGGAATACAGGAAATTGAATAGTGTCAATTACAATGAGGGTATAGCGTGGCACATTATACCTGTCTCTTATACACATCTGACGCTGCCGACGATCGCATAAGTGTA
>ENA-OYWJ01000643-OYWJ01000643.1-human-gut-metagenome-genome-assembly--contig:-NODE-643-length-15950-cov-19.851274_pt1 | contig 15950 bp, 7 predicted proteins | sample MGYA00244169_ERZ653395 | MGnify/ENA primary metagenome ERZ653395 (study PRJEB26926, sample SAMN06165120) | human gut metagenome | biome: ENVO:00009003; feature: ENVO:2100002; material: ENVO:00002003...
TCTTTGCAAATATAAGATAATTGTTGGAAACTAGCAAATTATGCGTGTTAAAAAAAATAATAAAAATGATAGGGACACCTTCGTCTCTACCAAAGAAACAAAGATGCCCCTATATTAGTAAGGTATCAGATAATGTGGGTATAAAAGGATTATCAAAAAATAAGTATTGATATTTAAAAACCAGAATATACTATCTTACTGAAATTTTCTGACCCTTAGTCTGAGCACAGGACTGGGTAGATGCCTTCACAATGTAAATGCCGGATGGAACTCGCAGAATCATTCTTTGCTTATCAGGCAACTGATAACTGTGAACCATCTTGCCATCCAACGTAAATACCTGAACCCTGTCGAGCTTCTCACCACCCAAGGCAGAAACAACGATCATGCCTGCAGCAGGTGAGTAAACCTTCACCGGTGCACTCTGCTCTTCAGCCTCCATGCGGTCGATGCCGGTTGAGGTACGGGTCTGGGTGAGGAAGTATCTTCCGTGATCACCCGCCTTCACCTTCACAGCCTCGCCATCATGAACTTCTGTAAAGCTTGCCGATGCAGCATCATAGAGATAAACCGGAGCATCGAGCTTGTTCACACCCTTCAGGGTAAGTGAAACCTCTTCAGCCTGCTGGCTCACGATACCGAGTGGAATCCAGGACAACTCAGGAACTGCATTCACAGCCACCGCCTCGTTGCCGGCAACGGTATAAACCTGCGGAACATCCTTTAGGTTCTGATCATACAAGAGATCCACATCCTCCTGGTCATCATAGTCGGCAGAAGCCTCCGGACGCAAAGCGATGCGTGCCTTTGAAGTCTGACCGCTGGAATTCTCTGTCGTTGCTTCAATGCTCTTGACATAGTCTGATGCCATCCGAAGGCCAGGAGTAATAGTGCGGTCTATACACATCGTAGACGTGAATCTTACATTTTCTACCGTTTTTCCATCTTCCTTCTTGACAAAGAACGACTGGGTAGGCTGGATAGCGTAGTTCTGCTTATCCAATTCTGCATTGGAAATCGCCTTCACCTCGCCATTCTCTACCATCCATATTGCCTTTTGCAAACCAGTATTAGCCTCGAAGAACTTAGCCATCGAGATAGAGCAGGTATATGGATTGGCAACGAGATAGAATCCGCTGTTATTATCTGTTCCCAAGCTCTGGGTCATTTCTGCAAGATGCTTCTCCTCGTTGTTGAAAGCAACGAGAAGTTTGCCATGGCCAGTGCTATTCTTATCTGAAGAAACGATAGCAGATACATCCGGCTTGGTTACATCTGTACTGTCAGAAGTCGTTGTTCCATTATAATCGAAGTACTGATAGCTTGTATCAGCCTTTGGCAAACGAAGGAGCGCCTTCTTAGTCTGATCCTTCGGCAAGAGCGCATTACCCGCCTTGATAGAGAAGCCACCGAATGTTCCGTCTGCGGCATAGCTCTCATCTACCTTATTATATACATGGCTCCAGTAGCCGAGATTCATATCAAAATTTTCTAGAGCAGCTACACTTGGGTAATGAGATGCAGGATAATCACTCTTAGGGATGATTTCCTTCACATCACTCTTCATCCAAGCTCTCTGATAAACCGGATACTTGCTCCGGCTATATACATTCGTATCAAACGTGATATCCGTAAACGCCTTGGTTTCCTGTCGTCCATCCTTTGCCGGCACATACATATCACCGGCGTAGATATACTGCAGAGGCGAAGCCATGGTGTACCACTTGTTAGGCACCAGCTCCTTCTCTACCCAAGCCTTGTCATATATCAGATAGCACTGGTCGCGAAGTTCGCCCTGAGGCTTGAAGTAAATCTGATGGCAGGTATTGCCATAGAACTTCTCGCACTTCAGATTACCTGCTTCCAATCCCTTTTCAGTAGCCGCTTCATCCCAGAACGCCATGATGTCATACTGGATATACTTCGTAGCCTCATTACCCTTACCATTGGTGAGTTTGGTAGCAATCTGATTGGTGCTACGGTAAACCACATTACCGAGGTCAGGGAATGGCAAACCCTTCAAGTTATCAATAGTAACCTTGGTAAATTTCATTGGCACATAGCTGTTCTGAGTAGGAATATCTATCTTCGATGCAGATGCTGCCGCAGAAATTGTACTGCTGCCATAAGTCTGATAATCGGTATAATCCTTATCATACAATTCTGTAGAAGATGAGCGATGCCAGTTGGCATCATTGTTCCAGTTGGCATTCATACCGCCATCTGCAGTAGGAGTCCAGGTAATGAACTCCGGTACAATCTTTACTTTGAGATAAGACTCGCCAGGGCAGCTTGTTCCACTTGTTGCTACTGCTTTCTGCTCGAAGGCGAATCTAAGCTCGTAGTAGTATCCCTCATGGAAATTCTCTACGGCAGCGTCAGAGAACTTGAGGTCGAGGGTAGACTGCACACCTGGCACGATTTCAGCAAGAGTACTAGAACTCAATGTCGCAACAGATTTCTTCAATAAAGAAGCATCCCATAGAGGGTCATTAGTTGTTGCAACATAAACATCTACAGAAGTATTATCTGCACCAGTCTTGCTATCATCAATGAACGTCAAAGTCTTATCCGTAACACCAGTCTTGTAACTTGCGCTATGCAATGGTACCTGGAGAAAACCCTGGGAAGTTTTTTCCAATAACTTCTTTATCTGTGGCAATCCGATACGCAATGAAGCTTCGTAGCTGTTATCTTTAAATGGATAATCCACATCATTGAATCCGAAGTTTAGCTGCGGACCATCTTTCGCAATACGCAGAGGCACAGGAATTTTCTCTGTACACATCAGATATTCGACACCATTAACAGTAAATACCATATCCCCATCAGCATTTTTACCCGTTTCTGGTTTCATATAAATTTTATGAGCACCATATCCTATTTTGCTAACAGGTATCTCAATGGTTGTTGATGGTGTTGCATCGACAGGCGTACTGCTGTCATCAATATACCACAAGAATGGCACACCAGTAAGCGTAATCTTCTCGCCAGTATTAGGGTCAATAGTTGTAAGACTTCCCTTTAGCGTAACCTTAGGGTCAGAATCAGTACAATTCACACGATACTCTGTAATGACTTTACCATCTGTATCAGTAATCATTGGTGTCTGACCAATCATCTCAAATATAGCACTATAGATAGAGCAGACCTCAGAAGGTTTACCCCAATTGGCATCTGGTGCATCTGGATTACTATCAGCACATACGGAGACATAATACTTCTTACCCTTTGTGAGTTTGAAAGGATGATTAGCCAGGATGATATAGGTTTCACCATCAGCATCTTTTTCTATCATGTTGACACCATCAATCGTATGAGACTTACAAGCTGCTTCTGAATCATATACATCAACAGAAGCATAGCTATCTGGCATTGTTTGCTCCACACCATCCAAATTATAGTTGTAAAGACCTTCTCCTGTAACAGGGGAACCATCTTCGTTCACTAAACGGTAATGAATCTTCGTATCCTTATGGTTAAGTATAGCATTCAAAGTTTCGTGAATGGCACGTATCTTCAACTTGATGCTACCTGTACTCGTTTCACCGCAGGCTGGTCGGTCCTGATAGATTTCAACCTTAGCTGGCTTTAAATATATACGGATATCATCAACGGCATAGTCAGCACCTACGGTACCCTTACTATAGTTATCAATCTCGATACGGAAGTCAGAATACTTTTCTACTTGTGCTTCTTGCTGAATCGTAATCTTACCATATACCTGATACCATTTAGCCTCTTCAGAACGAAGAAGGTTTGTGCCAAAATCACCGGAAGAGAAAGAATGTAATAACTTTTTGTCCTTTATATTACCATATTCATCTTTCTCCAAACCAAATAACCTAAACATAATCTGTGGTTTAACGATTTGCATTGTCATATCAGCAATACAGGCACTAAATGCCATCTGCTGACCAGTACAAAGACTTGCAGTAAACTCAGCAGAAGCGATGGTACGGCTTTCATCTGAAGCATCTATATAAAGGAAAGAACCCGACTGAGATTTACCTGTTGCCTCGTAAGTTCTATCATGCAGTTCTTTCCCCGAATACCACATGTAACCATCTGTACCAGTATCTCCATTACCTGAGATATCTTTTATATTAGCCGTCTTATAAATACCATATTCACCATGCTGAGGAGAATGTTTGGTATTATAATATTTGTCAGTATTATTCCTATTTGCACTCTTATCAATCAAATCCTTATAAACGAAACCATAACTGCGCCTGTTCCATGCTGATGGATTCTTACTTTGATTATCATCAGGACTTGTAGGCGCAGACAATGTTTGTTCTGGACTATCATTATCAAAAGAGACAACTGCAATATTGTTATAGTTCTCATCAAGATAAGATATTTGGCGAGTCACATCTTCAGCACCCATTTCTTCGAAAGTCTTTGGATAGAAACGGAAGTATCGTATACTGAAATTGGCCATCGGGCTACTACAATTCCCAGACTCATCCTTAACATAAGCCACTACGTAAAAGTGATCACCTGGATTAAAGGTTGGTTTGGTAACAGTACCACCATCCAAATCAGTCCAATTTGCACCATTCAGAAGATTTATGCTCAAATCAAAGAAACGTGGGAAATCAGAAACGTTACCTGGTCCAAGAATACACATCTTGTCTCTGGTACCATTATAAGCTCGCCATTCTATCTTGGCAGCCTTCGTGATATCAGAAGAAAAGTCTTCATACTTAATCTTACGTTGAGCGATAATTGCATTTGTCTCTGCTTCTGTTGAACCGGCAGGATAATATACATGCTTTTTAGGATTGATAACTGGATAGAAATAATACATAGTAGGATCTACAAAATCCAATCGCAAAGTCATCTTCGAGTCATCATTCATAAATCCTACCGTTACATTCTTATTATCCTCAAACGTAAGGTCCTTGCTATCATTTACAAGATCTTCCTTGAGAATTTCAGCCATTTGCGTAGACGGAATAATATGGAAAATGTATCTGATGGATAAGGTTGGTTCATGTTCCATATAGGTTCCAGTAGCATCAATTCCATCAATGTAGCGGCTTACGTCACAAGCAATAGTTTCACCCTTCCAATTTGGGTCATTAGGACGAGTATACTTTACACCCACTGTTTTTTGTGTAGCATGCTCCATCAAATTGAAAGCCATCAATCCCTTATCTACATTATCTACATCTTTCACAGAATTCAATAGAGAAGAAGATCCCTCTACAGATAAATTTGCTGATGCATTATCTGTATCATAATTATACCATCTGAAATAACCTAAAGGCTCCAATGCGTCACCAGAGGATTCGAAATTCTGTATAGGCAACATAAGAGACACAGTCCTATGGTCAGCATCATCAACAACATAGGTATACTCCCATGTAGACACCTTCTGGCGCAACTGATTCTTCGAGGCATCGATTACCTCATAATCTCCATCTGCATTGGCATAACCCTTGTAATGCTTGAAAGGAGCATCTGTGGCACTCTTGATATCATAAACCAACTTACCTTTAATTGTTGGTTCTGTGACAACAAGATAATTTTCAAGTACTGGGGCTTCATCAGAAAAATATACTTCTATACGACTATTCTTAAAATCTGTTTCATTATTAAAGCCAAACGCAATATAAAAATCTGACTCGGGAACAGAAGTCTTATCTTTTGAATAATAGAATAATCCTTTTGAATTATTGTATTTATCCTTCCCTTGGAAGCTAGATGAATTCAATCCACCACTAATACCTCCAGCTTCAGACACTTCATTATAAGAAATGGAACTCATCGGCTTGTTCGTTTTCTTATCAATAATACTTACACGATAGTATATTGGCTTAGCAGCTGATGCTTCGTAATTACCACTAGCATCCTTCGTATAGAGACTAAAATCCTTTATTTGTGAAGCAATATCGGTAATGACAAGTTGTTTATTCTTTATCGTTGTCTCCTTAAGATAAAGAAGTTTTGTCTTTAAATTAGCAGAAAACGCTGCATCCAAATCGTTGAGGAGTGGAGCTTCCTCCAAGCTGACGTCAAACTTGATGTTGAATGCATCAGGTTCCTTAATCATGACACCATACTTTACATTCGTACCTTCTACCAGTTTAGTATTGGATACGACACAAGATACCTTCAAATCATCCCATGACGGGAAAATGAAGGTAGGATTCAACGCTGCAGACAAAGTACTGGCTGCATTCTCAGAGAACCATGTGTAATATATTTCTTTTCCTGTTGTCTTATCTTTACGAAGAGTCAAGCCAGATGCAGTAATGCCAGGTATAGCATTACCGCTCTTGTCCGTAATCATCCATCGTACATAGAGGTCAGTTACTTTACTCAAATCGCTTACACCAAGAGCATCGCAAAGTCGCTGCTTATTTTCTTCAGTAAGCAGTTGTACCTTTGCTGTCGTCGAAGTGAATACCTGACGGAAGTTGAAAACCTTAGAAGCATCCAATGAAGAATCATCGGTTGCATCAAAAGTCAACTTATCCTTCTCTGATTGAGGCAACAAATTATAAGTGATCTTCGCCTTAAGAGTTGGCTCTTGGAGAAGAGTATTATTATAATTATAATTAATAACATTTGCAGTTTCATCGGAAAGATAGATGTCTATCGCATAGTTAGACATCACATCTTTAGCATTCTGTAATGTAATTTTATATCCAAAATGTTTTTTATTAGCAGAAGTCAGCTGATCAGAATAATAAAAAGTTCCTTTATCATTCTTACAGCTATTATTACTTAATGTTGTATTATTAACTTCATCATAGCCACCCCATTCGTTAGATTTCTCTATTTTATATTCACTAGCTTTCAGAGTAGCATTGGTTGTTTTATTGCGCAAGTTGATACGCAAATAAATCTTCTTAGAACTCGTATCAAACGAACTTCCATCAGAAGTAGAAGATAAAGATAATAGAGACTCTAAAGAAGAAGCTAGATTAAAAGAATAAGATGTACTACCATCTGCCACAAAATCTGTTACAGACATTTTGTTTGTACCTGTATAATCTTTCAGCAAAGGAATATCATTCTGTGATACCAACTTAAAAGTGATTTTCTTTTCTGCAGTTGCTTCAGAAGATGCATTAAAAAACGCATCGCTAGAAGATACTAAAAGAACTAATGTGTATTTGGAAATATCTTCACCAGCAGCAGTTATTGTGAAAGAATTATCACCAACCCAATAAGGTTTAGGAAATACCCAATAAGTACTCTTATTCTCGTAGCCGTCACGATAAGGATTACTTATAGACCATCCGGTTATATCAACATTATTTCCTGAAGCATCAAGGACAAACCAAGCAGTATAATCATTTGTTGTAAAATAGTTATTCAAGCCTGTAAATGTAGTAGAACTTCCACTAGCTATACTTATCGCTGTCTCTTCCGTTAATCCCCATATAGCATTTGGCAGCAATGCAAGCATTGCTACCAACATATATCTCATTACACTATTAAAAATCTTAGACTTAAACATAAGCTTCAATGTTTTTTAATATAAGTATTATTGTTTACATATCCAAAATGCACCGTTATGGCGCCTTGCTGAGTACCAAGTTAAATCCTGAGAGATGGCTACCCGATATACCAGCGTTGGTGAATCAACTCCATCATTAACTTTCACAGAAAGCTGATAGATGATTGGCCCTATCTTCTTGCCTAACTCACCTAAGGTTTCTGCCTCTATTCTATCTTTGCTAGAAACGATATATGGTGGAATCAAGAAGGCTTTTGATTCTGCTCCAGTCTCCGATTCCGAGAGTCTCGTCCACTCAAGATCAGTGAAAGAGACAGATGAACCATCACTATACTTTGTAACAGAAGGAACGATATGGAACTCCTCTAAATCATGGAAAATGAGATTGAGCTGTTTTCCGTCATCTTTCAATGACGGAGTCGAACCGATAGATCCAAAGTCCTCTACCTTGAGACGTAGCTTGTAATCGCTCAGTGCCAACTTTAAGACATGATGGTCGTTGCGGGCTATCTGATTCCAGTCGGTATACATGAAGTATCTCTGCGAACCAACGCTCGTTTCGAGCGTTACTACAAAGTAAGGATAAGCATTGCCGGCTTGACTCTCGTTGACATAGAATGAAACCGAACGGCTGTTATCTGTATCATAATCGGTTGTGTTCTTGGCTATTGTCAAACCAGATGTAATCGCATGTGTAAAATCATCACTTTTAGCATTCTCTACCAAATTTGGCGTTTGGGCAACATTCGCAGATGAAACAGACGTTTTAGGAAGCAACATGATATTTTCTGTTCCTGCAGCAGGATTGCTTGTAATATCACTGATACTCACATTATTTACGGTAATATCTTGACCTGTCATATTGCGGAACTTGAGCGTAATCTTGGATAGCATTCTTACTACATATAATTTCTTAACATTCGGTTGGCCGTCAGAGCCGATAGTTACCTCTTGTTTATTACTCATAGGAATACCATTCGCTTTAATATCCATATCATTACCATTGATAGCAAATGATTTGGAATCGAAGTCAGGAGAACGAGAACCCTCCGTAATCGTACCGAGTTCTGCATCTGATATATTGGCAAAAGAATAGACCGAATAAGTTCCTGCTTCCAAACCGGTAACTGTTACATCATCTTCCTTATCTTTGCCTTCAGCTACGGATGGCTGCTTAACAACTTTCGCTACCGTTCCATCAGACTTTACAAAGACAACTGTCCAACTCTTCATGTTCTCTTCTTTAGAACCGTCCTCCCATGTATTGGGACTTCCTGCAGTATAAGTTTCTGCACGGGAAGAAGCAGAACTTCCTGATACTGGAGACAGATTAAAATGGAGAGTATATGTCTTGTTGGTGATACTTCCCGGATCAGAAGCATCACTATCTGGCGAACATGCTGCAAAAGTCAGAAGCAGCATCACCAGGCAAGCCATATATTTCATTATATGTTTTCTCATTTTAGTTATACTTTGTAAATTAATTTTAGAGTTTAATATATTACTTCCCCATGGTCGTAATGTGCCCAAGGGACTACATGTATGGTCAACTTCAAACCTTTTGACTTTCCTTCAACACCTTCTACCTTTACCTGATAGATGTTGTTGCGAACAACACCAAAATGCATCGGGTCAGCGGTGGTTCCACTTCCTGAAGGGTCGCTATGACGGAGCGTATAGGTATATTCCTTTTCTTTTCCAGCAAAACCAGCCTTAGGCTTCTTTGTGGTTGCATCCCATTCGGAAGACTCGTAATACTTGCCTTTAAAGATAAGGCCTGTAGAATTAACCTCGGTGTTATCGGTGGTCGTATTCTCCATCACATAATCGAGGATGTAACTTGCCTCTCCTACAACTGTACTGGTAGAAGTTGTCTTCTTTACATTATATAAAGATGTAGGACCTTCGGCTTCTGCGAGAGTAAGACCTGCACGATCCTTTGTCCAAGGGCAAACCACATAATTAGTAGAAGCCTTAGTAGTAGCATCCATTTTTTCCTCTCCGAAATAAGTAACAGAAGACACATCTTTATCTGAAGAAACTCGCTTTATCAGATATTCTCCCTTTGTCATAACCTTGGTAGGAGTAACAGATTCGAGCTTAAAACCGCCTACTACATTCGTACCATCCATTACGTTATAATAATAACCTTGACTGGTACCATCAAAAGTAGCATTTGGAATGATGTCGATACGGGCAGCCAAGCGCTCGATGTTTACATCTACCACATAAGGATCTGTTTCTGAACCTTCTTTGGTGAAATCTATCATAGCATCCTTCTTTGATGACATGATGAAGTTTGAGAACTTTGTAATATCAGCATCTCGGGTGCACACCTTCGACATCTGCAAATCTCTTACTTCACTAATCTTCTTTCCTTTACATATGGAAGTCATATCGTCTGCATTGGCTATCACTATAACATGATAATTCTTGCCGACAATTGAAGCATCTATTTCTTTTGGAACGGTAGTATAAGTTGCATCGCTGCCGGAAGTAGAAGTTGTTGCCTTCGTTAAATTGGTAAATGTATATACATAATCTATTATAGCATTATCATCCGACAGGTCATTATTATCAGATTTATATAGTAAGACAGCAAGAGAATTGACTTCATTTTCATGATTGGTTCCTGGTTCTCTTCCATCTCCATTTTCACCTCCTTGAGGTCCTGTAGTTGTCCTACTCGCTCGTGTATCTCCACTACCTTCCACCGTTACCTTTACCTGCAGATATGCCTTCATATCTTTGCTTGGCAGAGGCAAATCACTAGTAGTGTCACTTGCACAGGATGCAAACGACATAACCAGCAAAAGGGCTAGCAATGAGAGGGTTATAGTTTTCATTTTAAACATACACTTTCTTTTTATATCGGCTTGCTGAAAGCCGGGTAGGACATGTTAATGGAGTTCTTCGAACTGGATGCGCTTGCTCCAACTCAGTACATTCACACTGATGGTGATGTAGCAATACTTGAGCTTGCCACCCTGGATAAAGAACTGAAGTTTGTAATCGTAGGCACGGTCTAGGAATTCCTGTGCACTGTAACTGTACTCCTCGCTGGTGCGAAGACGACTCAAGAGGTCTGGCAGATCTACATTGACTACCGTATTTCCGGTCTCCTTACTCTTAATGAGGAGTCGGCCATCCAGGTTGTAATCTTCATGTTTCAGAATGCGGGAAGTCATAAAGTCAGCATGGGCTATCTTGCCCTGCTCGTCCTCATCTACCGTATTCCATGTAGCATGAGGGGTATAAATGAGTTTACGGCTCTCATCGAGAGAGTTATCCCAAAGGATGCGGGCATTATGGTCTTCGATGGTCATCGTGTAGTCGTTGACATCCATATCCTGTGGAGAGTCAAGGTCACGAAGCGCCACATTGATCTTCTTGGTATCACGCACCAGAGGGATGGTTGCATAAGAAGGTTTTGAGGATGATACCTCTACTGCCTCCAGCAGTTTACCATGCCAGAGGGTATCGAGAGGAAGGCTGTTGTTGACAACCTCATCATACTCTCCCTTATTTTCATGATCGAGATTCACTTCCAGTTTCTGCATCTTATCTCCTGTAGCCGATGGAGCGGTACGAACGAACTTGGCACGGCCTGAAGTTAACTGGTCGGCGTAAGCATTCTGTCCGGCAAGGGCAAGGAACTGATATTTACCTGGCTGCAGGTTCTCGACGTGCATCACATAATTTGGGTCTTTGAGAGGCGATGATAGCGCAGAATTCGTCTCGGTCTGTTGGGTTATATAGTTTCCGTTCTCGTCGAATACATACAGCGTTACCTGTCCAACATGGTCATTGAACATGTCGGCACGCTGGAGGTTATAATCATACTTAAACTTCACATATACACCATTAGGACAATCGCTGTAGTCCTGGTGCCACATATCGTGGCATGAGGTTGCGACGGCCAGGGTCATGGCAGCTGCCATGACACCCTTCAACCATTTATTTATCTTCTGCGCTATCATATCGCTAATCAATTATTATTTTCTATATTTATCGTTTTATATTACTCACCGAGAGTTGCTCCCTGTGTACGCTTAGCCCAAGAGAGGACGTTGATCTTGACAGAGATGTAAGCTGCCAATTCATCATCTGTATCACCAGTAACCTCAGGAACAACTGGGGAACCAAGTTTTTTGATACCTTGAACATCAATATTATACCAGTTATTACGGAGTACACCATAACGACCGAGATAATTTGCAGCCTGATTGGTTTCTGGATACGCACCAGCATTTACAGTTGGTTGTGGATTTTCCCCATTCTTCCATGGAGTCAATTCGTCACCAAAATGCTTAATTCTTACAGGATAGTATGAAATACCATTCTCATAAGTAGCAACCTTGATTGTTTTCATAATGTTTGTAATATCTGCGGTCACAGTTGGGGCTGTACCAGAAGTATATTTAGCATTACCTGTAGCATTGACAGAAACGGTAGGTACGTTATTACCTGCTGTACTAGCAACAGTAACATCCAAATCATTTTCATCAATTGTTTTACCATTCTTCAAGCCTGTCTTAATCCATGCTTGTACGTCAGTATTGTTCAAGAATGCACTCTTAACAGCCTTCTTCATACCGTCCGCATCGAGAAGATCCTTCTCGTTATCATTAACAACATAGAAAGTTGAACCAGAACCGAGCTGCGCAGCAACGATAACACGTGTTGTTACATTTTGATTCTGGTTAGGAACATCGAAAGTATTTTCCAAGCAATAATCATGCTCACCAAGATTCTTCAAAGCTGTAGGTGCAGTTTTACCTATCGTGCTGAAATCTGTTGACAGAGAAGATGGTGTGGTATTATAGTTAGGGTCTTTCGCCCAATAGGTACGATACAATGATACACCACTCTCCATAGGAGTATCACCAACAAAGCGATAAGGCTTTGTAGGAACAATTGATGTAGTCTTCAAAGAGAGCCAATCTGAAGAATTTGAAGTATTCCTCAAATAATAGGTCTTCTTATTCGTATTATCCAATATCCAACCCTTAATAGTATATGGTACTGATGCATTATCGGTCAAATTACCTGTAGTACTAGTAGCTGTTACATCTACCTTGGCTAAAGCACGCTCTACATAAATAGTTGCAGAAGAATTAGCCTTAGCCAAAGCTTCGGTAGAATATATATGATCCTTATCTATCTTAGAAGCAACAGAGATTTTTGCAGCAGTTGGCTCAGATTCACCACCTTTAACACTTGACAAAGGAGCATTCATCATCAAGAAACCAGTTGTATTAAAGGCAGAAGCATCCTTGGTCAATTCCAAGTTTTGCAAATCTGAAATTTTCTTAGTTGAAGGAAAATCTACACCATTTACTTTCAAGGAAGCATTAGTACCATCAACAGCAAGTGTTCCATTGTTATTCAATACAACAATAGCATAGAAATTATTAGTACCACTACTTAATCCATTATTAATTTTTTGGGTAATTTTGGTTGTGGTTGTAATATTATCATTTGTAGTTCCAACCAAGTTCATACTCAAATTCTTCAACTCGTAAGCTCCAGCAAATGTTGCATTGGCTTCATCAGTACCTTCAAACAGAATCAAGGTACCATTTTTAACTGCATACTCGTTAGCAAGTCCATCATCAAACTTGTCGTTTGCTGCACGACTCATAGAACCACTACGTGTAGGCAAATTTAATGAAAGCGAAACATAGCCATCACCACTCTGATTAGAGCCAGTGTTGTTACCACCACCATTCAGATCATCACTACTTGAACAAGAACCTAGCATCAGCCCCGCCAATGCAACGGAAAATAATAAAGTTTTCTTCATCTTGTAAGTTATTATAGTTGTTATTAATAATTATTTCTTTACGTTATAAACGTTCTTAAAAATCTAATTATATTACATTTTTATATATTTGGTTTACAATTCATCTAATACGTTATATTTGAGTCACTTTCTGAAGTTGTACTTAGAAAAGTTTTGCCTGAGCTAGGAGCCTGTCCCAAGCCAGGGCAGTGCCCTGGCCCTAAGGAATAGCTATATTGTCCTAAACAGACAGTATGTATAACTTTATAGATTCTGTAAATTTTCTTTTGCAGAAGCAAGACCAGCCTTGGCAGCCTGCTCCAGATAATAACGAGCTTGCTTCTCGTTGCCCTTCAGTATCTCATAGACTCCTCGGGCATTCTGGGCATCGGCACTGGTTCCAGCCTTGTCGAGATATTGTTTCGCATCATCTGCATCACCGGCATTCAAGCGGGTTATGGCTGCATTCAGATTCGCTGTCTCATTCTCCGGGAACATGCGGACGGCAATCTCCATCACATCATTAAACTCCTTGCTACCTGGCTCGTAAGTCTGGGCTACCATGAACATCTCCTCCTGGCTCAACTGCTGTGGCTTGGTCTTGATAATCTCCTTTGCCTCTTCCACATCGAAAGGTTTCACCTTATAAGTAATGTGGTAGTCGGAATGGCGGAGCGCAGGATACCAGGTGTCGAGCATAAAGCGATACTCTGAAGGATACTGCTTCTTAATCTTCAACTCCCGCGCATCCGGATTCAGACTCTTGTCTGCAATAATCGCCAGAATGGCATCCTTATGCTCCAGGTTGCTACCTTTAATATAAGCTATCAGACCATCCCAATCCTCTGGAGTAGAAGAAACCGTGAAGAGGTTGTTTGGCAACTTCACCATCCGGCGGACATATTCGGTCAGCGTCTTGGCACGGTTCTTTGCCAGATAATCATTATGGGTGTAAGGACTCTCAGGTGATGCATAACCATGAATGTTGATGCCGCTCACCTCCAGGTTCTTATCATCTTTCAGGGCATTGATGGTTCTTACGATGCTGTCCAACTGAGCCGGATTGCGACGGTAGTCGGCATGTAGCTCTATACGGTCTACCGGGAAATCGATATAAGCGCGCTTATCCAGATGACGGACCTTGATTGCCTCTACCTCCGGACGGACGAAAGAAGCTACCGGCTGGCGACAGCGAGAAACCGTGAAATCATTGCCATCCTGCAGATCACCACAACCGCAGAGGTCTTCGTGAATTTCGAGATCGTAGTTCCTTACCTTGGAAGACAGAGGAACGGATGCCAGATACTTCACGGTCTGCTGCTTCTTGTTGTCTCGCTTCACCACCAAAGCCTGAGGTGAAAGCTGCAACTGTTTCTTTCCAACCCCTCGGTCAAACATAATCTGCTGTCTTCTACCGTTGATAACAATCTCAGGCATCTTGAGCAACTCTCCCTTATGCTTGATCATCGGAGTATAGACAAGCTGGTTGTTGGTAGGGAGATCCAGGGAATCGAGATTCAGATCCATCGCAACCGTAACCCGGTCATTATGATGAGACATCTGTACATTAGATACCTGAATCTTATCGGCAGCCAACTTGAGACTCTTGCAATCCTGGGCTGCAAGAGGCATAGCCATCAAAAGAGAGCTGAATAATAATATGTAGTTCTTAAAATCTTTCATACTCATAGATTATGTTTAATGAGTTACAACATATAAATAAGAGAAATGGCTGCCTTGGTAGGACCCACGTAGTTGTCATGAGATGACTTCTCCTTCTCGCCACAGGCACCGCACTTGAACTTGTCGTACTGGATATAATCATATCCGAAACCTACAGAGGTTTCCAGGTTCCAGTGCTTGGAAAGAGGCCATTGATAACCAGCGGTCACACCACCACCTACATACCATCCTTCATAGCGATGGTCACGTAGTGATTTGAAAATGCCAAGGGGTAACTTCACTCCTCCTGCATTAAACTGTCCGCCCATGGCATGAACACCCAAGAACCAGCCATTGAAGCTCTGACAGAACCAGTAACGGTATTCTGGTTGCAAAAGCCAATGACGAAGGCTTGACTGGTCGCCACCGGACTGTTTCCAAGGATTGAAGCCAAAGAATACCTGAGCGGTATGCTTCTTGCCTAAAGCAGTCTCGACACCGAGATTAGGAGTTGTTGTAGCCCAATATAAGAGGTTGGACTTGACTCCCGTGATTTGCGCATAATTAGCTAGCGATACAAATATGAGTAACACTGAAGCTAAAATTAATCGTTTCACCATCTATTAAAAGAGTTTAGTTAAATCTATTTTTTTTCGCTTTTATTATAAAAATAGGTAATTATATAAATTAATCGTTTACATGATAGTTCGCATTTTCTTGGTGCAAAGGTAATAAAAAAAATGAATAGGGGGGGGGTATTTTTCGTAACTTTTTAGTGGAAAATAACATTTTAGTACGTAATTTTGCTAATTTTATAATGAAAATCCACCATTCATTAACATTTTATACTTAAACATCACTAAAGAAGATTCACCATAATTTTTGAGAGAAAAATATATAAAGGTAAAAAAGTAAAAGGGTAAAAAGGTAAAGGAGCCGTGAGGAGCTGTGGGAAAAAGCTGGGCGATAAAAAAGCAGAACTGTAGGAAAAACAGAAAAGCCCCGACTACTTTCGTAATCGAGGCT
>ENA-OYWJ01000649-OYWJ01000649.1-human-gut-metagenome-genome-assembly--contig:-NODE-649-length-15874-cov-6.085340_pt1 | contig 15874 bp, 10 predicted proteins | sample MGYA00244169_ERZ653395 | MGnify/ENA primary metagenome ERZ653395 (study PRJEB26926, sample SAMN06165120) | human gut metagenome | biome: ENVO:00009003; feature: ENVO:2100002; material: ENVO:00002003...
AAGGATATTGAAAGTCTTTATACAGAATCTTGGATACGAAAAAAATAAAATATTATCACTACAATTTTAGAATGATTTTGTAAACTGTTATAATATATAAGAACGTTAGATATGGCGGCTTCATCCGTGCTTTAGTGCCGGATGGAGCCGCTTTTTTTGTGCCCGTATGCGGGGAAAACGGGGATTATGGAAGAAAAATAAGGAAAATCATTCCCTACTATGGAAATACTATGGATTGTGCCTGCGCGGAGTTGCGCACCTTTGCAGCGTAACCAATACGGAAGGATATGGAAATAATAACGATGGACAATGAGGTCGTGAAGACGATGATGGAGAAGATAGACCGCATAGCGGACTATGTTTTCAAGAAAGACAACGTGCCGAAGGAGGAAGCGGAAATCCTGCTGACGAGCGAGGAGGCGGCGGACCTGCTGAAAATCAGCACGAGGACACTGCAACGGATGCGAAAGGACAAGACTATTCCCTACATGATGGTGAGAAGCAAGTGCCGGTACAGACTGACGGATCTGGAGGAATGCGTGAGACGGAAAATCGTACACTGCAATCCCAAGACGCTGGAGGAGTTCAAGCATAACTACCTGATGACCAGAAAGGAGGCGGATGATGGAAGGGATTGGTAAGGAAATGTTCGAGGAATGGATGAAGCGCCTCATGGAACGGATTGACCGGCTGGACAGCATCATATCGGTACTGATAAACAAGGAAGCGGCGGGCGTGAAGTACATGGACGGAGAACGGCTGTATGACAATCAGGACCTGTGCGAGATGCTGAGAACGAGCAAACGGTCGCTACAGCGGTTCCGCAGCGAATACGGACTGCGTTACCAGAAAATCAGCCGCAAGACCTACTACAAGGAATCGGACGTACTGGAGTTTATCAGCCGGAACATGGAAGAGGTGACGCTGGACGGCAAAAAGGTGCTGAAAGTGAAGGAAGGAACGGGAAGGAAAGCTCCGGGCAAAACGGCGAAAGGGAAAAAAGGAGGCAGAAGGAATACCGGGACTGATAAACGCACGTGAAACGTAGGCGAAAAGAGAAATCAGTAATGGATGGTGACCGGATGTAAACGGAAAGCTGAGGGTGAGACTGATGCAAACCGGGACTGACAAGCATACGTGAAACGGAGGCGAAAAGAGAAACCGGAAGTGGATGGTGAACCGGATGTAAACGGAAAGCTGAGGGCGAGCCTGATGCAAACCGGGACTGAAAGGTGAACGGGAAACCGGAACAAAAAGAAAAACAGACCTGCACGGGAATACCGGCAGGACTATCATCAAACAATAAAAAAATCAATCAATGGAACAGAAAAAGAAAAAGCAAGAGGATGTACTGGTCGTCCGCGACGAGAAGACGGGTGAAATCAGTGTGGTTGCCGGACTGGATGCCAGGGGCTATCCCAAGAGGGCACAGGCAAAGGCGGAACACTCGCAGGAGTTTTTGCGCTTTGACCGCCACGGGGATGCGATAGACAATTTCATGAGAAATTTCTACCGCCAGTGTAAGGAGCCGACACGATTCGGTTTCTACAGGGTGGCAGCGGACACGGTGGAAGCTCTGCTTCCGGTTATCAAGGACCTGCTGAAAGACCCTGTGGCAAACGCTGACCTGCTCGCACCGCACAAAGTGGATACATCGGCGTACCAGCAGGCTGAGGAACAGCAGACTACAGAGGAGGCAAAAAAAGAAAATGCCGAAACGGAGACTGAAGAACAACAGACTGCGGAAGAGGTGAAAAGAGAAAAGGCTGAAACGGAGGCTGAGGGACAGCAGACTGCGGAGGAGGTGAAAAGAGAAAATGCTGAAACGGAGGCTGAAGAACAGCAAGCTGAGGAGGAGGTGAAAAAAGAAAATACGGAAGAAAACAATGTGGAACAGAAAACGGACGAGAAAATGGAAGAAATGAAACAGAAAAATCAGGAACAGCAGCCGCAGGCGGCGGAAACGCAGACGGCACAGGGACAGCAGCCTGCACAGGAAGGGCAAACGCAGACGAAACCGCAAAGGGCGAACCTGATAGCGGACAGCGATGTGGACTGGAAGGAACTGGAACAGTTCGGGGTGAAAAGGGAAAACCTGTCTGAAAAGGACATGAAAGCCCTGATGAACTACGGGAAGACAAGGCTGGTGACGGTGGAACCGGTGCTGGGCGGAGAACGCTACGAGCTGCAGGCCCGACTCTCGTTGCAGAAAGCGGAAGACGGAAAGCTGAAACTTACCCCCCACTTCGTACGCCATGAGCCGAGACTCGACGTGCCATACAACGGCTATACATTCACGGACGAGGACAAGCAGGCACTGAAACAGACGGGTAACCTGGGCAAGCTGGTGAACGTTGCCGATACGAAGACCGGAGAGATGCGCCTGGCGTACGTCAGCATCGACCGACTGACGAATGAGATAGTGGACGTACCGACGAACAAGGTACGCATCCCGAACCGGATCGGACTGACGGAACTGTCGAAGGCGGAACAGGAAATCCTGCGTGCGGGGCTGGCACTGCCCAAGGAGGTGACACTGAAGGGCGGGCGCAAGTTCGAGGCCATGCTGCAGGTGAACGCTGACAAGCGCGACGTGGAGTTTGTGCCGGAACATCTGTGGCAGGGACAGTCGCAGCGACGCGGAAACGGACAGGAGAAAAAACAGAAAAGCCCGGAAGCCCCGGATGCTACCGGACAGCAACAGAAGGAAGACGGGAATCAGGAGAACGGACAGCGGCGCAACCGCTCGTGGACGAACGAGGACGGAAGCATACGTCCGATAGGCAAATGGAAGGACGACAAGTTTACGGAACAGCAGAAGGCGGACTATGTGGCGGGCAAGGTTGTGGTGCTCGCCAACGCGAAGGATGACAAGGGACAGCCCTGCACAAAATACCTGAAGTTCGACCGTGAGAAAGGCAGACCGCTGACCTATTCGGAAAACCCTGACCTGGCACAGACCGTTGCCCCGTCGAACGAGAGCCGCACACAGCTTGCGGTGAACAACGAGGGCAAGACGAACGAGGCAACCAGACATGTGAAGGAGCCGCTTTAGCAGGGACAGACCGCACCGAAGGACGACGCCCAGAAACAACAGCAGGAAAAACCGAAGAAGAGCAAAGGCATGAAGGTATCCTGAGTGCCACCACTAAATCCATTACAAGAGAATAAACAACGGATTGAAACGGGGCCTCATGCGCCATGTACCGCATATCCCACGGATACCGGCGTACCCCGTTCCACTCCACAAGGAACAAAAGTATCAATGATTAAAACAGAAAATGTATGATTACCATATTGGCAGAAAAACCGAGCGTGGCGCGTGAGATAGCACGCAACGCCGGAGCAACAAGAAAGGAAGAAGGATTTTATACAGGAAACGGCTACCATGTGACATGGGCACTGGGGCATCTGGTACAACCTGCCCTGCCTGAGGGCTACGGCTTCAAGGGATTCAGCAGAGACAGCCTGCCGGTGATACCGGAGGAGTTCATGCTGATACCACGCCAGGTAAAGACGGACAAGGGCTACAAGGCGGACGCGGCAGCGGTGAAACAGATAAAGGTGATAACGAAACTGTGGAACGAGAGCGACGGCATAATAGTGGCAACGGACTGCGCACGCGAAGGGGAACTGATATTCAGATACCTGTATGCCTATACGGGCTGTACGCTGCCCTTCCGCCGCCTGTGGATAAGCTCGCTTACGGATACCGCCATCCGCAAGGGATTGAAGGAACTGAAGGACGGGCATGAATATGACGACCTGTATCTGGCGGCAAAGGCACGCAGCGAGGCGGACTGGCTGGTGGGCATCAACGGCACGCAGGCACTGACCGTAGCCGCCGGACGGGGCACGTATTCCGTGGGGCGCGTGCAGACACCCACGCTGGCAATGGTCTGCAAGAGGTACTGGGAGAACAGACGCTTTACACCGGAACCGGTACACCAGCTGCATTTCTCGGTGACACCGGCGGGTACGGATACGGTAGTGAAGTTTTCCTCGGTAAAGAAATGGCAGGACAAGGAAGAGGCGGCTGCATCATACAATAAGGTAAAGGCGAAGATGTGCGCCACCGTCACCAAGGTGGAAAAGAAGGAGAAGGTGGAGAACCCGCCGCTGCTGTACGACCTGACCACACTGCAGAAGGAGGCGAACACGAAACACGGATTCACGGCGGAACAGACGCTGGAGCTGGTGCAGAAGCTCTATGAAGCGAAGCTCGTCACCTATCCGAGAACATCGAGCCGCCATATTCCGGAAGATGTGTTTGCTGAAATACCGCTGCTGTTTGAACGGCTGGCAGGACACTCCGCCCTTGCGGAGAAAATCGGGGAACTGGGGGAACTGAACCGCCGTTGTGTGGATGCCTCGAAAGTGACTGACCACCATGCCCTGCTGGTGACGCCCAACCGCCCGCTTGCCCTGTACAAGAACGAGCAGATCATCTACGACATGATTGCCGGACGCATGGTAGAGGCATTTTCGGAGGAATGTGTGAAGGATACGGCTACCGTAGTAGCGGAGGTGGTGCCGGACGCAGGCGAAAGATGCGAGGGCCTGACATTTGAGGCGAAAGGCTGCATCGTGCGCAAGGCAGGCTGGCGCGGCGTGTACGGAGAGTACGGCGAGGACAGCGGCAATACGGCATTGCCGGACTGGGCGGAAGGCGACACACTGGTGATGGCGGGATGCTCGATGAGTTCGGGCATGACCCGACCGAAACCGCTGCATACGGAAAGTTCGCTGCTGGCAGCGATGGAGACCGCCGGACGCGACGATGTGGAGGATGAGGAGGCACGCCAGGCCCTGAAGGACTGCGGTATCGGCACACCCGCCACACGTGCCGCAATCATCGAAACGCTGCTCAGAAGGGAATACATGGTGCGTGTGAAGAAATCGCTGGTGCCGACGGAGAAAGGGCTTGCCCTGTATTCCATTGTCAAGGAAATGGACATCGCCAATGTGGAGATGACCGGACGCTGGGAAGCGGAACTGGCAAAGATAGAACAGGGAAAGACACCGCATGAGGCTTTTATGAGGGACATAGAAAGCTATACCCGCAAGATTACCACGGACCTGCTTGCGTGTGACCGTATTTTCGGGCACAAGGCATCGGGCTGTACCTGCCCCAAATGCGGCACGGGCACGATGCAGTTCTACGGCAAGGTTGTGCGCTGTGACAATCCGGACTGCCTGCTGCCCGTGTTCCGCCAGATAGCGGGCAAGACACTCACCGACGAGGAAATGACCGGTCTGCTGACGGAAGGAAAGACGGCGATGCTCGGCGGGTTCAAGAGCAAGCAGGGCAAGCCCTTCAGCGCTGCGGTGACTTTTGATGCGGAGTTCAATACGAAGCTGGTGTTTGCGGAGAGCAAAGGCGAAAGAAAAGGTACGAAAACAAAAGGAAGAAGAAAATAATGAGTAATTTTGCCACTGATTCATGTCATAATCTGTTTCAACCTGGTTGTACTTTTTATTTACATGGATTTAGTGGTGACTGATTGTCGGCCGCACTCGGCATAGTTCTGACAAGTCCGACTCTGCCCTCATTTGCACGACAATTAGTGGTGGCACCCGGAGGGATACCGGGTGCCTTTTTCCTTTTCATTTCCATAATCATTTATCCACTAAATCCATCATAAAATGAAACAGAACAAGAAAACCGCTCCGGCGGAGCTGTCCTACTACGGGCTGTATCTGCTGGACTATCTGAGAAAATATCATCCGGACAAAGTATCAGACACCCCATTCATTGCAGGAAGGGAGGAAGCCGCCTCGGAAACATTCGAGAAGGAAAGGACGGCGGGAAGTACGGTGGAAGCCGCACAGGAGGAAGCCATGCGCGTCCTGCTCGAAGGGTTACACTTCTCCCCATACGCACTGCTGCTTGAGGTGGTGGAAAACGAGTTTTCCGAAGAGGTGCAGGAACAGGAACGCGAGGCGTTCTGCCGGGAGATATTCCCGCATCTGAAAAACCTGTTTGCCGGCTATCCCACAACGGACGACACATTCGCCCTGTCGCCCGAACACGACCTGCTCTATACGGAGCTGACGGGTGCGATAATGCTTTATCTGGAGGCTTATGGCGTTTAACAAGAAGCAGAGGCTCAGGGAAAACATCGAGGCGATACGGACGGCATTCACACTGGAGAAGGAACAGCGCACGCCCACCGCACGGGAACGGGCGCTGCTGGAGAGGTACTGCGGCTTCGGGGGACTGAAGTGCATACTGAATCCCGCCAGGGAACTGACGGATGCCGTACACTGGGCGAAATCAGACCTCGAACTGTTTGCCCCGACGGTGGAGCTGCACCGTCTGATACGGGAGAACAGCCGGGACGAAACGGAGTACAGGCGGTATGTGGACTCGCTGAAGGCATCGGTGCTGACAGCATTCTATACGCCGCAGGCCATTGCGGACACCATAGCGGACGTGCTGCACGACCGCAAGGTACGCCCAAGGCTGGTGCTGGAGCCGTCGGCGGGTATGGGCGCGTTCATCAGCCCGGTATTGTCGAACAATCCGCAGGCGGAGGTGATGGCATTTGAGAAAGACCTGCTGACGGGCAAGCTGCTGGGCTGCCTGTACCCGCAGCAGAAGATACGCACGGAGGGTTTCGAGAAAATAGAAAAGCCGTTTCTGAACCATTTTGACCTTGCCATCTCCAATATCCCTTTCGGGGATTTCGGAGTGTTCGATGCGGAGTTCAGCCGCAGCGCATCCTTCGGCAGACGTTCGGCACAGAAAGCCATCCATGACTATTTTTTTCTGAAAGGTCTGGATGCGGTGCGTGACGGCGGCATCGTGGCGTTCGTCACCTCGCAGGGGGTGTTGAACAGTTCGAGGGTTTCCGTCAGGAACGAGATGTTCAGCAAGGCGAATCTGGTATCGGCAATACGACTGCCCAACAACCTGTTTACCGACAATGCGGGTACGGAAGCCGGCAGCGACCTGATCATCCTGCAAAAAGACCTGCAAAAGAAGGGACTGACACAGGAGGAACGGGTGCTGACCATCATACAGACGGAACATAACGGCGGACTGACGGACAACGCCTATTTCGCCTACCACACGGAACGTATCATACATACCGATGCGAAGAGGGGTACCGACCCGTACGGAAAACCGGCGATGGTATATACGCACAGCGGAGGTGTGGAGGGTATTGCCATGGACCTGTACAGGATGCTGTCGGAAGACCTGTCGGCACGGCTGGACATGGAACGCTACAACGGCATCGGGCATGAAAGAGAGGATATACGGCAGAACATTGCCGTACAGACTGAGGGTATTGAGGTGAAAAGAGAAAACTCCGCTTCGGTTGCGGGTGAACGGGCGGAGGCGAAAAGAGAAAATATTCATCCGGTTGAGGGTGAGCGGACGGAGGTGAAAAGAGAAAACTCCACCTCTGTTGCTGGTGTAGCGGACGGGACAAAAAGGGAAGAAAACAGTGTGCAGCCGAAAGCGCAAGCGATGACCGGCATGTCGCAAGAAGCGCAAAGCAGGCAGACGGGAGGAACGGTAATGGACCTGTATGACCTGTTCGGCTATACGCAGGAGGAAAGACGGATGGCTGAACAGGGCCTGAAACCGGACAGGAAGAAAGGCGGAAAGTACAAAGGGAAGAAACCCGTGCAGCCGACACTGTTCTCCCTGCCAGTGGAGAATACGGAAAGGACAACGGACAAGGGAAATACGGAAGCGGTTGCCGGCATCACCCCGGAAGAGGCACGCGAAATGGACGAAATCATACGCGGCGGAACGGATGCGCCGACGGCTGCCGAAACGGAGGCGGCTGTCCCGACAACGGAAAAGACGGGACCCGGCACCGCAACGGAAGAATCCTATGACCCGGAAGATGAAGTGTACCGCAGACTGGACTGGGAAACGAACCCGCCCATCAACGGATTCTATGAAATGATGATGGACCTCACGCCGGAACGACGTGCGGAGCTGCGCCGGCTGGGAAAGACGAAGATGGAAGCCAACACCGCCAGACAAGCGGCCGGAACAACGGAGGCGAAAAGAGAAAAAGCCGATGCAGGGAAAACGGCGGAAACGCAGGATACGACTGCTACGGTAGTCTATCCGGTGGAAAACGGATTCGAGGCGGAAAGGAAGCGCCGGATTGCTGAGGTGGAAGAAGCCATGCGTAGGGAGGAAGCCGCCCTGACACCGGAAGAGCGGAAGCGCAAACGGGAGGAGGAAATGATGCCGCGCCCGTTCAAGGGCATACTGGAGCCGCACCTGAAGGACGGCTCGCTGGCATGGGAATACACGGCAGGCGTACGGTTCCAGGTGGGCGTGCTGAAGGATGTCACCCGCTACGGCGCCACATTCCAGCCGCTGGACATGGACGGGATGCAGGCACAGAAGGCACAGCTATACATAGACCTGCGCAACACCTACGAGCGGCTCTATGCCTACGAAGCGGAGAAGCACGAGGAGAACGAAATGCTGCGCCGCCACCTGAACACCTACTATGACGAGTTCGTGATGCGTTACGGCTGCCTGAACGCCAAGCAGAACGTGAAGCTGCTGATGATGGACGCTTCTGGGCGCAACATGCTGGCACTGGAACGCAGCGAGGGCGGCACGATGGTGAAGGCGGACATATTCGACCGCCCCGTTTCCTTTTCGCAGGAAACGGCAGTCGCCGCGGAATCGCCGGAGGAAGCCCTGTCCGCCTCGCTGAACCTGTATGGCGGAGTAAACCTGCCCTACATGGAATCCATCTGCGACATGCCGCAGGCGGACATGCTGGAAGCACTGAAAGGACGGGTGTTCTACAACCCGCTGGCAGAAGGATACGAGATAGCCGACCGCTTCATAGCCGGGAACGTGGTACAGAAGGCCGCCGATGTGGAGGAATGGATAAGCGGACACGGGGAGCACGGGATGCTGCCGCAGGCAAGGGAGTCGCTGGAAGCGCTGAAGGAAGCCATGCCGGAACAGATTCCGTTTGAGGAACTGGACTTCAACTTCGGGGAACGATGGATACCCACGGGCGTGTATGCCGCCTACATGAGCCGTCTGTTTGACACGGACGTGCGGATAAGCTACTCGGAGAGCCTTGACGAGTATTCGGTGGCGTGCAGCCACAGGACGATGAAAATCACCGACGAGTTTCTGGTGAAGGGATACTACCGCCACTATGACGGGATGCACCTGCTGAAACACGCCCTGCACAACACCTGCCCCGACATGATGAAGAAGGTCGGCGAGGACGAGAACGGGAACGACATAAAGGTGCGAGACAGCGAGGGCATACAGCTGGCAAACGCGAAGATTGACGAAATCAGAAACGGATTTACGGAATGGCTGGAAGAGCAGTCGCCGGAGTTCAAGAAACGGCTGACGGACATGTACAACAACAAGTTCAACTGCTTCGTGCGACCGAAATATGACGGCTCGCACCAGAAATTTCCGGAACTGAATCTGAAAGGACTGGGAATCACAGACCTGTACCCCAGCCAGAAGGACTGCATCTGGATGCTGAAACAGAACGGCGGAGGAATAGCCGACCACGAGGTGGGAACCGGCAAGACGCTGATCATGTGCGTGGCAGCGCATGAGATGAAGCGTCTGGGGCTGGTACACAAGCCGATGATTATCGGACTGAAGGCAAATGTAAGGGAGATAGCCGAATGCTACCGCACGGCATACCCCAACGCAAGAGTGCTGTATGCCTCGGAAAAGGATTTTGCCGCATCCGGCAGGGTACGCTTCTTCAACGACATACGGAACAACGACTGGGACTGCATCATCATGAGCCACGACCAGTTCGGGAAGATACCGCAGTCGCCAGAACTGCAGCAGCGGATATTGCAGGCGGAGCTGGATACGGTGGAGGAAAATCTGGAAGTGCTGCGCTCGCAGGGCAAGGACGTGTCGCGGGCAATGCTGAAGGGACTGGAGAAACGCAAGTTCAACCTGCAAGCCAAGCTGGAGAAAGTGGAACACGCGATAAAGTCGAGGACGGACGATGTGGTGGACTTCAGGCAGATGGGCATCGACCATATCTTTGTGGACGAGTCGCACCAGTTCAAGAACCTGACGTTCAACACAAGGCATGACCGTGTGGCGGGTCTGGGCAACTCGGAAGGCAGCCAGAAGGCACTGAACCTGCTGTTTGCCATCCGCACCATCCAGGAGCGGACGGGAAAAGATCTGGGGGCGACGTTCCTGTCGGGCACGACCATCAGCAACTCGCTGACGGAGCTGTACCTGCTTTTCAAGTACCTGCGTCCGAAGGAGCTGGAAAGGCAGGACATACGATGCTTTGACGCATGGGCGGCAATCTTCGCCAAGAAGACGACGGATTTCGAGTTCAATGTGACGAACAACATCGTGCAGAAGGAACGCTTCCGCTACTTCATCAAGGTACCGGAGCTGGCGGCATTCTACAACGAGATAACGGACTACCGCACGGCAGAGGATGTGGGCGTGGACCGTCCGCACAAGAATGAGATACTGCACAACATACCTCCCACGCCCGACCAGGAACATTTCATAAAACGGCTGATGGAATTTGCCAAGACGGGCGACGCCACGCTGCTGGGACGCGGGAAACTGTCGGAAACGGAGGAAAAGGCGAAGATGCTCATCGCCACGGACTACGCAAGGAAGATGGCGCTGGACATGCGCATGATAGACCCGGCGTATGAAGACCACCCGGACAACAAGGCGAGCCACTGCGCAAGGATGATAGCGGAATACTACCGCAGGTATGATGCACAGAAAGGAACGCAGTTCGTGTTTTCGGACCTGGGGACGTACCAGTCGGGACAATGGAGCGTATATACCGAGATAAAGCGCAAGCTGGTGGAAGACCACGGCATACCGGCACACGAGATACGCTTCATACAGGAATGCAAGAGCGAGAAGTCAAGGAAAGCGGTGATCGAAGCGATGAACGAGGGATATGTGCGCGTGCTGTTCGGCTCGACCTCGATGCTCGGTACGGGCGTGAACGCCCAGCGCAGGGCGGTGGCCATCCACCACCTGGACACGCCGTGGCGTCCGTCCGACCTCGCCCAACGTGACGGACGGGCGGTGAGAAAAGGCAACGAGATAGCGAAGCTGTACGCCGACAATCGGGTGGATGTCATCATCTATGCGGTGGAAAAATCGCTGGACTCGTACAAGTTCAACCTGCTGCACTGCAAGCAGACGTTCATCAGTCAGCTGAAGAGCGGCGCAATGGGCGCGAGAACCATAGACGAGGGAGCGATGGACGAGAAATCGGGCATGAATTTTTCGGAATACATGGCGATACTGTCGGGAAACACCGACCTGCTGGATAAGGCGAAGCTGGAGAAGAAGATTGCCTCGCTGGAGGGTGAACGCAAGTCCTTCAGCAAGGGCAAGCGCGAATCCGAACTGAAACTGGAGGGCAAGAGCGGAGAGCTGAGGAACAACCAGGCCACCATAGCCGCCATGACGGAGGACTGGGAGAAGTTCACCGCTGCCGCCCGGACAGACCAGGAAGGCAACCGGCTGAACCTGCTCAGGATTGACGGGCTGGATTCCACCGACGAGAAGACAATCGGCAAGCGCCTGCAGGAGATAGCCAGGAATGCCACGACAGGCGGACAGTACAAGCGCGTGGGCGAACTGTACGGCTTCCCCATCGAGGTGGTCAGCGAAAGGACACTCAAAGACGGGCTGGAGTTCTGCGACAACCGTTTTGTGGTGGCGGGCAACTACAGGTACAGCTACAACAACGGGCATCTGGCAATGGCTGACACACACGCCGCCGCCATGAATTTTCTGAACGCACTGGAGAGGATACCGGGTATCATCGACCAATACAGGAAGAAGAACGAGGTGCTGGAGCGGGAAATCCCGCAGTTGCAGGAGATAGCCGGAAAGACATGGAAGAAGGAGGACGAGCTGAAACAGCTTAAATCAGAACTCGCCGCACTGGACCGCAAGATACAGCTGGAGCTGGCTCCGCCGACGCCGGAAAGCACGGAAGAGAACCGGCAAGGCAGCGAGAAGAAACAGACGGAACAGCAGACGGAAAGCCCGCACGCGGACTTCGTGCGCAGCCATCTGGTTATCGGAAGACCGGGGCTGACGGAACCGAAGGGCATGAAGCTGTAGTTCCGCATTGTCCGGTAATGACCACGGGCGACTGCCTTTGCATGAAGCGAGGCGGCCGCCCGTACTTTTTTCAATGAAGAAATGTATTACAAGACATCCGTGTTATTTTATGACAATAAAAAACACTGGCATACAAATGTTTGAAAAGAGAAAATCCGTATCTTCGTAACTGAAACAAAAATGGATGCGTATGTTTACAAACAGGGAAGAAGTATTGGAAAAGGCCTTGCAGGTATTCGCCAAAATGAATTATGAGAAAGCAACCCAGATGGAAATAGCCAAAGCCTGCGGCCTGTCAAAAGCCGGACTGGTGTATTATTTCCCGTTCAAACTGGATTTGTTCGTGGCAGTTGTGGACAAATATGTATTCCATCCCCAGCAGTTGGAAAACAAGTTCCAATTTACAGCAGGTTCGTTCCCGGAGTTTATCGACCAGTATATAGCCGGAGTGGAAAGAACCATGAACAACCTCGGACGTCTGCTTGATAACAGTAATCCATACGGGTGCAGCTTCAATTTTTACTATTACCATCTGCTGATGCAGGTACGGTTATACTATCCCAATGCAGAAAAGAAAATAGCTGACATATTCAAGCAGAACTACCAATTATGGGAATCCGCCATCCAAAGGGCAAAAGAGAATGGGGAAATCCGGCAGGACGTGGATGTGGAAGAAGCCGCTTCGATGTTCTGGCAAGTATTTTTCGGTATCTCCTTTGAACATTCTTTCCTTCAAGGTTTGAATATCAAGCAACTGGCAAAAAAACTACATTTCATCTACTCGCTGATTAAAGCCTGAAACCGGGTTTTCAACCAGAACGGTTTCTATATATCCTACAAGTCCAGAGTTTTAACACAATAAAACCAACCAATCAGTTGGTTTTTGCGTTCCTTTTATTTATATTTGCAGCAATGAGTTTACTTTCAGCAATATGGACAATGTTCAGCGACAGAGAGAAAACATCGTTCTGTACAAAGATAAGAAGGACGGTGCGGACTACATACGGATAGAGTATGCAGGCAATGGAGACATATCTCAGCTGCTCGTCCGGGACGCCGATGTGGAAATGGCAGATAATGGTTCAGCCTACATACCGGCAGCCATTTTCAGGCTATCGGATTTCTACGACCGCTACTCCCCGCACGCCTATATTGATTACAGCAGGGTTTATGTAAGGCATCCCAAACCCAAAAGGGAATACACACTGCCGGAAGGCTATCTTGAGCTACTGGAGCGGAAACGATACAGCCCATCGACCATAAAAACCTATCGTGCCTATTTCAGCGACTTTATGGAATACCATAAAGGCCGCAACATCGACCGCCTGAAAGTGGCGGACATCAACAAATATATCCTCTATCTTGTAAACGAAAAGAAAATATCGGTATCGCAGCAGAACATGCGCATCAACGCCATCAAGTTCTACTACGAGCAGGTAAAGGGCGGACAGCGCCAATACTATGGCGGCATTACCCGCGCGAAGGAATACAAGTCACTGCCCGAAGTGCTGAGCCGTAATGAGGTGGCCCGTATCCTCGCGTGCCTGTCGAACCGGAAGCACCGCTGCATGATTTCATTGATATACTCAGCCGGATTACGGCGGAGCGAGCTGCTGAACCTCACCCCGAAGGACATCATAAGCGAAAGGATGCTTGTGCGTATCATGGGCAAAGGACGGAAATGCCGGTATTCGCTGCTGTCGGAAAAGCTGCTGAAGGATCTGAGGGAATATTTCAAGGAGTACCGTCCGCAGAAATGGCTGTTCGAGGGAGAGACACCCGGAGAACAGTATTCCGCAAGTGCGCTGGTAAAGATACTGAAAGAAGCCGCCAGCCGTGCCGGAATCAAGCACCGGGTACATGTACACATGCTTCGCCATTCGTTTGCCACCCACCTGCTGGAGCAAGGAACAGACCTGAGAACCATACAGGAACTGCTGGGGCATAATGACATCAAGACAACCTCAATCTATCTTCATGTGACGAGCGCACACAAGTCAAGCATACCCAATCCGCTTGATTCACTGGATGATTCATAGGGTGCAGCTATTAGAGATCAGTAAACACACCTGCCGGGTGTCGGTTATCGAAATATCCTACACCTAAAGGTGCATTTATAAACAAATTATGAACAATTAGAATACACGATATGAGAAATGAAATTTTACAGTTGAAAGATTTAGGTCGTATGCCTAATGAAAGTATCAATGATCCTGATAGCATTGATGAGTTGATAAATGCTTATGATACTTTATTAGAACAAATACAACTCCCCATATCATTTGATGAAGCTATGGTGTTGGTTCAAATCTTCCCTGAAAATGCTTTTTATGATTTGCAGTGGAGCTTATTAAGACTTGTAGAGTCCGTCAGTGTTGATGATGATAGGTATATTCAATTAATAAACTCTTGTCCAAGTCAAGAATGGCGGGACACTCTAAATGCTCGCTATGCAAATAATAAAAATGCGCAAGAGGTAAAGTAAGTTCATAACAAGTCGGGATAACGGACTTACGCCGTTCCCCGTCCAGCCATTAGATACAATTAGATATGAATATACCTACTGCAATAAAGAAAATACTTGTTCATAACCATTGGGATGAATTTAACTTTCAAATTATGCGGGATTATTACGCTGATAAATTGAAACAATCCTATTCAAAATTTGATTATCCTTTGAATGAAGGTATTATAAGCAAGATTGCTCTATTCTATAACATGAAATTAGAGCTGAACCAATCTGATATTCTTTATTTTGATGTCAAGAAAATAAAGAAATACCGCCCGGAAGCTATGCAAAAAGTGGCTTTGAAGTTAGGGGTCAATAAGGTTATCTATTTAGCAGACATTCATCCCGGCTATTTGATTGTGTGGTTAGATGAACAAGAACAAGTGTGGGCTGATTACGACAATCTTGTTTATTATTATGGCAGTGATATATTCAGTGGTATTCAAAATATAGTATCGGGCAATATCCTTGATACCAAAAAATTAGCATCTAACGACGAAAGATAGCATCTGACGATGCTCCTTTCTAACCATTATCAACAAATTAATAAATTACAATTATGGACTTTATAAACAAACTTTTAGACGAAAATTACGATTGGGGTGATAAACGTATTGATGAAGACGTTTACGATGAACTGAGTGCCGAACTCATCATTGATTACTTAAAGAAACATGATTCAGAAATTCGCCAAATGCTGGCTCTAAGCTGGAATTTTGATAATCCTAAGAAAGTTATCCAATGGATTGTCGAGCAGCCCGATACAGACAAAGGAACATGCCTGCTACTTTATTGGCGGATGGCTCCAGATTTCAGCAAACAGTTTGTAAACCGTGAGGAATGTGAAAATACTCATAGTTGGTATCTTGAAGATTATGACATCATCCAAACAATTGAACAGAATTACACAGCAGGATTTTACAGAAACCAACGCTACGCTTTCAATCCATGTCATGATTCGTATCAAGATGGATATGACTGGACTGCAAGTTTGAATCCTTCGGAATTTAAGATTCCCATTCCCCAAGAAATGTTTACTGCTTTAGATGGTATTGCATTGGGTGTGCCTTCTTGGGAAGAAGGTATCCCTGAAGACTTGCAACCTGCAATGGATCGTTTGGCTGATTTAGTAGATGAATAATATGTTGATAACAAGCACCTATTCCACCTAACGGTGGCAAGCTGCAACCCATTAATAACAATAGCTGTCTCTTATACACATCTGACGCTGCCGACGATCGCATAAGTGTAGA
>ENA-OYWJ01000664-OYWJ01000664.1-human-gut-metagenome-genome-assembly--contig:-NODE-664-length-15478-cov-11.773066_pt1 | contig 15478 bp, 15 predicted proteins | sample MGYA00244169_ERZ653395 | MGnify/ENA primary metagenome ERZ653395 (study PRJEB26926, sample SAMN06165120) | human gut metagenome | biome: ENVO:00009003; feature: ENVO:2100002; material: ENVO:00002003...
GAGATCATGCCTAGTCTCGTGGGCTCGGAGATGTGTATAAGAGACAGAATGAATAGTATCAGAGGTGAGTATTATGAATATGCATATGATAGCTGTATTATATCGTGGTAAAGATAATATTGGATTCAGAATACTGGATTCTGATACTGGAAAGACCATGGATGCAGACAAGCAGTCAATAAAAAATGCAATTATTGGTGGGCATAAAATACATAACCTTGAGATAGGTACAGACGGAGAAATTAAGGGTAGCAATGGAGCACTCAGTAGATACGCACATATAGACAATGGAGTAGTGACAAACTTTAAACAATCACCATTAGTAGTACTGAACCAGATAAGTGATTTAGGGTATACAGTTTGTGACCATTCCGGAAATATGAAGAAAATTATCAAAGCAGATGCAGTAAAGTACGCAGACACCTTTAGTATAGCAAATGGCATGGTTAAAACCAGAGACGGGCTAAAGTTTATAAGCTCAATCTCGGGTTATTATGATATAGTGCAGCTACAACCGTCTGCACAGGCAAGCGAAAATAAACAACCAGCAGTTAATAAAAATATAGATCAAAGTAATATTGTTGATAGTAGCACAACAACGAATAAAAAGACAGATGAGGTTGCTAAGTCAAATGCAGATAAGCAGATGAAGAGTGAGAATAGTGCATCTGTAAAAATGTATTTTAGCAATGATCAACTATCAGTACTAAAGAAGTATTATACATGGGCAAACTTAGAACAATCGGAAGCAGAAAGTGAGTTAAACACAATAAACGATAACATTAAGACTGGTAGATTGATAGCATCACCTATATTAGAGGAATTGGTAGGTGTGCTAAATACATCTTACTCTATAAGCCAGGCATTTGGAAATGAGTTAGCCGAGCATATCATAGGATTTATAATGACAAAGACACCAATGCCTAAGTCATTGTTGGTAAAGTGTTCAGAGGTAGTGGCATCTGATATACAGGGTTTCTTTAACAAGGTGTTTTTTGAATATTCAGAGGGAGTAAATGAAATATACAAGGGAGAGTCACTGTTTCATTATTCAGCACAAGAGTTATTAAAATATGTAGGAACAGTAGATATGCTTGGGGAATACAAGCCATTTATATCAGAGGACTACCAAAAATCACTTGAAACAGCATATAAATATACAATGGTCACAAGGGCAGATATACCTAACATAAAGCTAATAGTAGCTTTTGCAGATATATGCTCGAATTACATTGGGGAAGTAGGAGTAAACTTAAGGCTTGATAGAAGGCCAGAACTAAAAAAGAGGATATATGCATTTGCATGGTTATATTTTGCAAATAACCTTTATTTTGAAGCAAGATACCATTCGGGTGCATCTTCTGCACCAGCAGGAAGCGAGATAGTTAAAGTCATAAGTAGTGCAGAAGCTGACAGACTGAATTTCCTTAATAGGACAGAGAAATTAGGAAGGACAAGAAATGCCATACTGATTGCGCTTGGATTGAATAAGGAATTCTACAGCGAAGATGAAGTTAAAGCAATAAGTAAAAAGGAAATATACAGATTAGAGGATTCTGACATACAGATAGGCGAAAGGTCAGAAAGGTTTATAGGCTCACCATTAAATTATAGGTCATATACTATAAATGACATTAAAGGCATGCATACAGCATACACAATAGTTAAAAGACTAGTAACTGAAGATGATGCAGTAGTAAATAATTTCTGCAACTTTGTAAAAGATTGTAATGCAAAGATAGAAAGCAAAATAGCAGATGATCAGCGCAGAAGAGATAAAGAAGAACTTGATAAAATAGTTAAAATGGAGCAAGAGAGGCGGAAGGCTAGGGAGGAACTGGAGCGTAAGGCACGCGAGGAAAGAGAACAGCGTGAGAAAGAAAGCACAAAAGAAAGCGCTGAAAGCGCTGAAACCGCTGAAACTGCAAAAGATAGCATACCACAAGCTCCTAAAAAACAAGATAAAAGCTCCGATGGGCAGAGTAGTAACGGACAGAGCACAAAGGAGGATATACTAGATACCTATAAAAGACTGTTGGCATCATCAACAGTATTACATAACGAGTACTGCTTTAGAGTTGTAAATGACATGGTTAATAGAGGGCTAACATACAATAAAATGAGCCCGAAGCAGCAGTACAGAGTTAGGGAAGCAGTTGGAATTTTGCAAAAAGAGTTCGGTTTAGAGGGTTTATCAGGTAGTGCTAAACAGAAAGCAGCTACTAAGACTGACAGTAGGGCACAAAATACAGATACAGTAAATAACCAGTACATATTATCTGACCATCAAGACATAAAGGACAAAGTAACAAGACTAGTATCAAAGTCTGATAGCGTAGAGATGCAGGAAGTACTTAAGTCTGAACCTCTCGCGCTGAAGATATGCTACTCTATATTAAGATATGGAAAAGCATCTGATAAACAATTAAAGCATGTGGATGCAGCAATAAGAATACTTGATGAGCAGTAATCATCTTAGGAGGCATTACTGATGAAAATAACAATTATAGCTTGTAATTATCAGACAGGGAGAAATAAAGAACCCTGTGGATTTAGAATATTTGATGCAAGTTCAGGTGAAAAAGCAGATATTTCAGATAAACAACTTTATGCCATAATAGCATCCAAGAAGGCGACAGTTGTAAACGCTGAAATATATAATGGCGCCTTGAGAGGCTCGAACGGAACCTTTGATAGATATACAAAATTTGTTAAGTGGCAGCTTCGTGGACCATCCAGATTGGTCATACTTAGAGAAATAGGAGACATAGGATATGAGGTGTGTGACCATAATGGTGTAAAGAAGAAGTTCAGCTTAGAGGACACTATAAAGGCTGCTGAAATGATGGGTATAGCAAATGGAAAGCTTGTGACACAGGCAGATGGTACAAAATACATATCCCCGATAAAGGGAGTTTATGAGAAGATACCACAGTCTGAAGTGGATAGAACATTAAAAAATAAAGCTAAACAAGCACCATCAAATACCATAAAACAGCCTGAGATAAAGAAAGATAATACAGTTAAGGGTGAGCAAAAAGCTAGGCCAACTCAGGTAAGTACAGTTAACCAAAAACCACAGCAAACACCAGTAGCTAAGAAGGAACCAAGTTTAAGAGACAGGGATAAAGAAGCTTTAGCAAAGGGGTATTCAGAAGCATCAATTAGGTCTAAGATGCCATCAATTAGAGGTACAGAGGTACCTATGGCAAAATCCCGATTAAAAGAGATGACGCCTGAAGATATGAGCGTTGAGCAAAAGATGATGGCATCATATTTGATACTCAAGCGAATAAGACCATTCTACTACGCCGTAATGCAAACGCTTAAGCGCAGAGAATCAGTAGAAATACCTACGATGGCAGTTAGCCTTGATACTTTTTATTACAATACAGATTTTGTTAAAGACCTTCCTATATCTAATATATTATTCATACAGATGCATGAGATGTGCCACATTATGATGCGACATCAGGCAAGAAGAGGTATAAGAGACCCAGAGATGTGGAACATAGCATGCGACTTATACATCAATAAAGTTCTGTGCGAAGAATGTGGGATAAAGTCAACAGACCCAGAAGTTGAGTTATCTTATGAGGGATTTAAGTACAAGCTAGAGTTCCCGAAGATGGGTTTATACGATGCCAGGGTAGATATTAACAAAGACACACCAGAATCCATTTACTCAGAGTTGGAAAAGGAGTCACGTAGCAACCAACAGAAAGTGTCAGCTAATATAAACAATCAGAATAATGAGAATGGTCAGGGCAATAGCCAAGGCCAAGGCAGTGGAGATTCCAACAGTCAGCAGAATAATTCAGGGCAACCCGGTGGCGGTAATCAACCATCACAAAATCAATCTGGAAATGGTAACGGGCAATCTTCACAAAGTCAGCCAGGACAGGGTAATCAAGGCACAGGACCAAGTAATAGCAAGGGTTCAAGTGCAGGAAGCCCAGGTCAGAATGGACAGGGTAGTAACAACGGCACTGCTAATGGCGGAAATGATAGCGGTGAAGGAAACCAGGGGCAAAGCGGACCAAAGGCAGAGATAACATTAAATACAAAGGAGTACATCTGGAGAGGCACCAAGATAACAGATAGTACTCAGGTTGAACAGGTACACATAACTGACATGGTGGAAGATGAGACAGCTAAGAACGCGTCAGAGAACACTAAGCGTGGAATATATGAGTCAGTTATGAAAAGGGCTAAGGTCCTTGAGAAGCAAATGCAGGCAGGAAAAGGTAAAGGGCATAGTGGTGTAGCCGAGGCATTCGTTGATGAAGAGCTTATACCTAAAATAAATTGGAGAAATGTTCTGATGAACAGGCTAATATCAATGATGTCAGATGAAAAATCACTGTCAACGCCTGATAGAAGATTCATACACTCAGGTTTATATGTTGAAGGCAGAAGGATGGAAGATGAAAAATTAGAGGATATAAAGATAGCCATAGATACTTCTGGTTCAATGACTGATTTAGATATTGCTGTGGCATTTGGTCAAATAAAACAACTCTTAAAGACATATAAAACATCAGCAGAAATAATATTCTGGGATGATGGGGTTCAGGACATAATAGGATTTGATGACTACAATAGCTTAAAGCTTGCACAGGCAAGAGCAAAGGGCAGAGGCGGAACTAATCCTAATTGTATCTTTGAATTATTTGAGACAGACCCTGATTATAAAAGAGGGGTTAGGCCAAAGCCGGCGCTAATAATCATTTTCACTGATGGTATATTCAATGGACCAGATATGAAATACAAGAGCAAATACGGTAGAGATACTTTGTGGGTAATAAGCCAAAATTATGAGAGTTCTATGAATTATAAAGTAACGCTACCTTTTGGCAAAGTAGCAAAACTAAAGGACCAATACTGAGTACATAGGTGCCCTTGCTAATTACAAATGAGGTTGTAACAAGGGCACCTATCTTTGACTAATAAAATAGCATATTTATCATATAAAGGTAGTTTTTAAATTTAGTTTTGAAAGGGGATAAATGGCATGGCTATTGAGACCTTGAATATGAAAACTGTACCACTGACCAGAGTGCTCAAGCAGGTTAAGCTTCAGTTGAAATCAGAGGATTACACTCCAGTAATCGTAATTGGAAAATCTGGTATTGGTAAGACAGAATCAATGGCAGAATTAGCCAGAGAGCTGGGAATAGGGTTTAAAGAGCTCAGACTTTCACACTATCAGGAAAGTGACCTAGTAGGACTTCCTTATATAGAGGAAGGCAAGACAAAACATGCAGAGACAGATTTACTTCCTGATTCCAACGACCCAAATCAGGGAATATTGCTGTTAGACGAGATTACATCTTCTCAGAAATCTATGAGAAGTGCGGTTTATCAGTTAATGGATAGCAGTCGTAAGTTGGGTCAATACGTACTACCAAAAAGATGGTTGATAGTATGTTGCGGCAACGGACCTGATGATGGTGGCGATTTCCGTGGTATAGAGCCAGCACTCATGTCCCGTGGTCGTTGTATGCGTGTTGAGGAGGACCTTGAGGCTTGGAAGGATTGGGCAATTAAGAATGGTGTGCATCCCATAGTTGTAGCATTCCTTTCGTTCCAAAGAGAGGACCTGCATGTTATTGACCTTGACAGACCAAATGATATGATAGCATGCCCTCGTAACTGGGTTAAGCTGAGTACTCAGTTAACTAACATGGAAAAGATGGAGGGCGGAATCATAACAGACGAAGAGGACCTTGAGTTTGCAGCCTGTTCATGTGTAGGAATGAGGTGCGGTCCACATTTCGTTTCATTCTACAGATACAATAAGGCAGTTATCAATGTTGAGGATGTGTTGGCAGGAAAGGTTTCTGTTGATGCGATAGATAACGTTGATTCTGAGGTTATGTACATCGTTGTTCAAAACCTTGTAAAGGCTGTAAAAGATGTACTTAATATGGGAAAGGTAAGCGATTACTTCTCTAAAGAAGCTGTTGACAAAGTAGTAAATGCAACCAGATGGATAATTGGAGTAGGCAAGCGTAATAGATTGGACTTCGCTATAATGGCTTTCCAAGACTTAGGTTCACACGTTGATGATTTTGCAAGACTAATAATTGATGATAGGTTCTCTGAGGCATGCCCGGAGTTTGACGATTTTGCAGCTGACAATGCAGTTATATTCCAAAAGAGATAACAGTTAGGTAGCAGATATGGACAATGACAAACTCAGAGACAAGCTATCAATATTAGGGGAAGAAGTTATGTATGTGGGTGATTCAGGAGTAATCACCCACATACAACAAAAAAGAATATATAAACTGTATGAAACAAGTAGAAGTCAAGAGGTTTACAAAGTTAGAGAGTACGATGTAATTAAGAAATTAGACACAATACTTGTAGGAGTTACAGGAGACGAAACATCAGATGTTATAGACAGTAAGTGTAAAATACTTGTATCATTTGCAAACGAGAGAATAACAACTGAAATTTCGGGAAAACTTCTAGTACTTAAATCAATACTTGGCGGAAGATTGAGGTTAACTGATGTTAAGGGGAGGCCACTGATAAATGGGCCATTTTCATCTTGCAAAATATATAAAATAGAAGATGGGTACTTAGTAGATGCAATAGGGACTAATGGAACTGAACTGTTATACATAGCAGATGTAAATAACAACATATCATTATTTAAGACATGCACAGATGTATATGATATATACCCAGGGGAAGACGAGGTAGCAGTTTTAAGTACAGATGAAACAATAAGAGTTTACAAGTACTCAGGTAACATAGCATTAGTCATTAAAGGAATGACAGCAAATAACATAGGATACACAGATGTTAATGCCACAAAGGGCAAAAAGGGTTTAGGGGAATTCATTATAAAGAAGTATAACAGCGTTATATATTCATTTAAGATGGCACAATTATTATGTACATAGACAGGAGGGTTACAGAATGGCTACTTATGGGATAGTTATTGGTATGTCTGATATACAAAATCCTTTACATAGCACATACAGATTAGTTCTGTATGGTAAAAAAGATGGGCAAATGGTGTATAAAAGAGAAATGGCAAACGGCGAGGCACTATTTAAGGCGCTCTCTTCTGGAGAATTAGTTCTGGATAATGTAGGGGTTGAGTCAGGGAAGATAGTAGGTAAGACAGGCTCACTTGAGAGATTCAAGCCTTACGGAAACAGCCATCCTATGCTGGTGATAAGCGAGATAGTTGCGGACGGAAAGACAATAGGTTATAGGCTTGTAACATTTGATGGTGTGATAAAAGCAATTCGTTTAAAAGACGTAATAGCATATTGCGAAAGAGTAGGGGATAAAATGGTCCCAATTCAAAACGCAATGTTCGTTCAAAACGATAAAAGTGGCACTTCCGCTCATTTGAGAGCATTTCCACATCAGAGGATAAGACAAGAGGTAATAAACCGTAACAGAGCAGATACAGCTCAGCCAGCTAAAGTTGATAACAAAGCTAATGGAAAGCAGGTATCAAGGCTTGAGGAATTGTTCTCACCAGCTCAGATACAGCAGTTAAAGCTCGGTAAGGCACATGGTGTTGACATTAGGGTGTTTGGAAACAACAAATTGTCAGCAGATCAGATGAAAGAATTGAGAAAGGCACTTGAGGTTGGGGTAAACGCAAAGGCATTTGCAGACCCAGCGTATAGTGTAGAGGCCATGAGAGCTTTGAGGATAAATGCTAGGTACGGAGTTGATGTTACATACTTCGTAAATCCTAAGTATAATGCAGAGCAGATTTATGAGCTTAGCACTGGATTCCTCTCAGGAGTGGACATTAGTAGTTATGCAGACCCAAGCCTGTCAGCCAACGATATGTCTAAAAAGAGGATTTATTTAGAGAGTCAGCTATGGAATGAGGTAAAGGCAGAGTAATTCATACATAGCATATCAAAAATACCTGTAAGCTAATTTGATTGGCTTACAGGTATTTTTATATAAATTTAATTTTAGTTGAGTGGTGTTTTATATGTGCAATGCAGAACTTCATTTGGTAGATGGCAACATAGTAAAAATTGGAGATACATTCCCTGTTGGACTACTTAAGAATAATGAAATCGAACATGAGCTTACTGCAGACGGCACGGACTTGAGTGCGTTGTCATTGGGATAAAAGGTGAAATATACAATCAAGATTAAGGTGGGCAGTTATGAAAAACAGTGCAACTATTGAAAATAGAAAAGCAAAATACGACTATTTTATTGAGGAAACATTGGAATGTGGCATAGAACTCCGTGGAAATGAGGTAAAAAGCATTCGGTCTGGGAAGGCTTCCATTAAAGAAGCCTGGGTATCTGTTGAAAGCGGGGAGATGGTAATTAAGCAAATGCGCATCACTCCTTGGGAGACATCCAACAGGTATGATGTATCAGAGGTCAGAGAGAGAAAGCTGTTAGCACACAAGGCTGAAATTCGTAAACTCAGCAGGGCTGTCCAAAGAGACAGGTATACACTTGTACCCCTGAAGGTGTACTTCTCGGATAATGGAAAATGCAAGGTACTTGTTGGATTATGCAAAGGCAAGAAGAACTATGATAAAAGAGAGGCACAGAAGGAGCGGGACATTAAGCGTTCAATAAACGAAAAACTCAAGAGGTATTAAACTAAAATCGGTACATGCAGATAGTTATGCGTGTACCGATTTTAGTTTAGCTATGTTGACATCAGATAGTTTATATAGACAAAAATTATATTATTTTTATAGATAAATAATATCATTGGAGGGAAATTTAATGGACAGCAAAATAACAATCGACATAGAAGAATTGATAGATAGGCTAAACCAAATGAAGGAGGACGGATTTGTTACAGCGGAACTCACCATAGTTGATACAGATTACATTGACGATACAACACTAGCATTGCGGGCTATTGATATCTCTCAGTCTGGTAATATAGACTATGGAGAATTACAATCAATATCAGATGAATTGTTTTGAAAGTCATTGTAAAATAGTCATAGTGTATACTCATAATAGTCAGAATGACACTTGTATATATCAGTTGGTATAAATTGTCATTTTGATTAAATGTGTTTCGTGTATAATTAAGTGTTAGTAAAACTAAAAATTGTAGACCACAGATGATAATATGCGAATAGCATACAAAAATATTGCAACAAGCAAATAAAAATTTTAAAGAACAGTATGAAGAGCATTGCTTGTTGAGCATTTAATTTTGAAAAGTGTGAAATTTTTGAGGTTAATTAGGACTTAATTTTAGGTAAAAATTGGGGGGATAAAGGTTAGTTAGGCGTTAGTCAGGTAAGCACCTAATAGCATAAAAACACATTAAATTGTAAACAATACAAGGCATTAGACAGCAATATATTAAAGGATAATAGTAAAATTAGGAGGAAGCAATAATGGATACATCTGAAATCATGATTAAGTCAAAGGAAAGAGTAAAGCAGCATGGCGAGGTATTTACAAGTGAGGAAACCGTAAACGATATGATGAATATAACAGAGGATTTTAAGAAAGAATCATATGTTATTGGAAGCACATGGCTTGAGCCATCCTGCGGAAACGGTAATTTCCTCGTTGAAATACTAAAGAGAAAATTGGAGTCAGCAGCTCGTTTACATGATAACGGAGAGAACTATGACATAAACGCAATTAGAGCCGTATCAGCAGTTTATGGAGTGGACATTCAGTTTGATAATGTGCTTGAGTCACAGGAGAGGATGATTGAGCTTTTTAAAGAGATGTACGCAGAGCACATGAAAGCAGAGCCCAATAAGAATATCATGGATTGCGTAAGGGCTATCATCAGTATAAATATTATGCTAGGCAACACCCTAATTAGTAAGATGCTTAAGATGAAAAACTGGAGACGAAATTGTGGTAAGACAACAGTTGGCACTCGGGCATTTGAAGGAGATGCACTTGCACTCATGGATGGGGACCAAAGCAAAGCCAAGACAGTAGATATGCAGACCGTGAGATTTGTATTCAATGGGGATATGGTTACAGTCAATACATCTGGTCTGATGGATACTGTTGAAATCCCTATGGGATTCAAGGCAGTCAAGTATGATAAAGTATATCAACTTGTGGACAAGTTATACGAGGACGAGGACGAAGATATTTAATACATGCAGATATTGGATTGGATACAAACGAATAATATACTAGCAACCACAATCAGAGTATGTACAATAATACTTCTGACTGTGGTCATAGCAAAAATAGTAAAAATAGCATGCAATAAGCGGATTGAAAACAACCATTTATTTGTAAGATTCGCTCAATACATAATAGTGTCAGTAGTTTATGTAGCAGGCATACTTGGAGCAATAGGACAGATACCACAGTTAAATACGGTGGTAAAAACCATACTTGCAGGGTCTGGAATACTGGCACTTGCTATTTCATTATCCGCACAGGAGTCACTAAACAATATAATCAGTGGTTTCTTTATAATCATATTTAAGCCATTTGAAATAGGGGATAGAGTAACGCTTGTAAACAGCAATATAACAGGTACAATAGAGGATGTAACACTTAGGCACACAGTTATTAAAACATTTATAAATAGCAGAATAGTCATACCTAATTCGACTATAAACAAGGAAATAATAGAGAATAGCAACCTTATAGACTCAAAGGCATCTTCATTTATTGATGTTAGCATATCATACGAGTCTGATACAGAGAAGGCTATGGCTATTATGGCTAGGATAATTGGAGAGCATCCCAAGTATATAGACGTTAGAACAGAGGACGAGAAAAAGACAGAGCCAAAGGTAAGAGTTTACGTGAGAGAACTTGGGACATCAGCAGTTATGCTGAGAGCAAGCATGTGGACAAAGACAGTAAGTGAGAATTTTGATGCTTGTAGTGATGTCAGATTAGAGCTAAAGAAAGAGTTCGAAGCGTCAGGTATAGATACACCATACAATAAGGTTATATTAGGTACTCTGAGAGCACAGGAAAGAGAGTGTGATTGACATAAATGAAAAATGAAAACACTAGGGGAATAGTGATTTTATGCATAGCAATGATACTGGTATCAGTTTTAATGCAAGTATCATTGATGGTAAGACCAACGGCTATCAATAATTCTGCACAAACAGAAGGATTGGAAGAATTGCTCGGAGACGAATTAACCTTCACAGGTGTAAGTAATGAAATAGAGCTTGAGGCATCTGGAATACAAACAGTATATGATGAAGAAGGAAACGAGTTCGTAAGGGCAACTTTCAGTTCAAACAAAGCTGTTTACGGGGATTTTGAGTGTGAGATACCCGTAGAATATGCAGAGCAGATTGATAAAGACTTTTATTATAAAGGCACTGTATACCTTGCAGCCTGCAACGAATATTATGATGAGTTATTATCAGAAATAAGAGAGCACTACGGTGATGAGCTAGAGACAGAGCCAACTTTAATTGAACTGATAGAATCTTATCCTGCAGGTAGCCAAGTATTTAACATTGAATTTGTGTTTTCGGACTATATAGTAGAATCAGAGGAAGATAAGATGGATTCTGAGAGTGCTGAAGAAATAGTCTATGACAATTTGGGGATAGAATCACCAAGAGATAAGGCAAAAGCTGAAGCAGATGAAAGAGAAGCAGAGGTTGAAGGCGATAATACAGACGAAGAAGATAGGAATGACAATGATAGTAATAAGTCAATCTTCCAGTTTGGTGCAAAGCCATATTTATTAGCTAATACACAGTGAGAGTGAACCATTATAGTAAAGATGAAGCACATGAGCAAAATAAAAACAATAGTAGAAGTGCTGATGGTACTCCTGCTATTATATATTATAGCAGTATACTCCAATTTGCCATTCATAAGTAAGTGGAGAACAATCTATATAGAAACAGCAATGTCTACAATGACGCATCAATGGCTGGCAACAGCATTTATACCTAGCGATGTAGTGAATAAAGTAGTCACTGATATGCAAACACAACAGGAGGAAAACCTTGTAGATAGCAACCAAATAGAGCCTGATGGAGCAACAATTTGGCTGGGGCATCCAATGGGGTTGTCACCAGAGCAGGTAGCATACAAGGAGTTTCTAGAAAAATACGATGAGATAGACTTAGAAACTATGCCAGAAGGCATAGAATATTTAAACCTTGTTCTTGAGGGTGAGAAAACAGCGGGAATAAAGACAGTTTACGGGGACTCTGTCTATGCAATAGATACAATAAACGGTGTTGTTATAGTTAATATCATAGGAGATGGGTATAATGGTAAGTTAGCAATTATAAAAGACCCATCGAAAGTGAAATTAGCATCATCTAGTTCATCTTCAGTGGGTGAGCATGTAGCAGATATTGCAGTAGCAAACAATGCTGTTGTGGCTATAAATGCAAGTGGGTTTTACGACCCAAACGGAGTAGGGAATGGAAGTCAGCCAGTAGGGCTGGTTAAACAGCAAGGGAAATTGATTCAAGAGCTCATAAATTATGAGTATTGGTTTAAGGTTGGATTTGATAATAGCAATAATTTACGAATAGGTACAGCTGTAGATGTGGAGTCATTGCGTGATGGGGTACAATTTAAACCTGCACTCATAATAGACGGCGAGAAAAAAGTTAGTGGTTCTGCGGGTTGGGGGATACAACCTCGTTCAGTAATAGGTCAATCCGCAGATAAGCAAGTATTTATGCTTGTGGTTGATGGAAGGCAACCAACACATAGTATTGGAATAACAGTTGGAGAATGTGCAGACATATTGATAAAATATGGGGCAATACAGGCGATAAACCTTGATGGAGGTTCAAGCTCAGCTCTGGTTTATAAAGGGACAACAATAACTAAGCCATCCACAAGTGGGGGCAACAAGGATGGCAGAAGAATACCAAATGCTTGGATAGTAGAATCAAGTCAAGTGGAGGAAAATTAAATGCTAAATCATTTAACAATCATGGGCAGATTGGTGGCAGACCCAGAGCTTAGGTATATAAACGAAAATGCATCAGTTTGCAATATACGGATAGCATGCCAGAGAGATTATACAAATCAAGAAGGTGAGAGAGATGCAGATTTTATAAGCGCTGAATTTTGGAACAGACGAGCAAAGTTTGTTTATGACTATTTCAGAAAAGGTCAACTAATCATAATATCTGGACGAATACAGTCAAGTAATTATGAGGACAGAGAAGGAAATAAACGAACCAAAATATACATAAAAGGCGAGGAAGTGTATTTCGGGGAGTCAAAGAGAACAGGCGATTATGATGATTACGACAGAGAGTATAGCAGCTCACATCATAATAGAGTTATAGACAGAAAAGAATCCTACAATCCCAAGCTAGATAGCGGGGGTGAGTTTGAAGAACTGGGTGGTGCATTTGATGATGGAGAATTACCATTCTAATAAAGACAAAGGAATCATGAAACGGAGGATTAAGCAGATGGGTACAGCAATATCGTGGCTATTGACATTAACATTCCTATTTACAGGATGCACAGATCCTTCAATGGGTTACATTGAGACTGCCGAGCCCGACAATCAGTACTCAGCAGAGCAGTCAATGGCAGACCAGTCAGATATTGATAAAGCAGAGGAAGCTGAGGAGCAGCAAAACATACAGGAAAGTGAAACAGATGAAATCGGGTATGACCCTCAGCAATATACATATTACTGCAAAGTAGAGGATTGCCCTGGACATAACATCTACGGAATATCATCTAGCGATGAGCTGCCAGTATGTGAGCCAAAGACATTTACAATAGACATGACATTTGTTGGAGATTGCATGCTAGCAACATATATGGGGCAGTATTACGAGGGCTCGTTTAGCTGGTATGCAGCAAATTATCCTAACACATACTTCTTCGAAAAGGTTCAAGATACTTTTGAAAATGATGATTTTACAGTGGTTAATTTGGAGAATGTATTAACTGATAATAATTTATCAGAGGTGGCAAAGGACCATAGCCCTGCCTATTGGTACAAAGCCCCTACATCTAATGCTAACATCTTAACTGCAAGTAGCATTGAAGCAGTGTCACTTGCAAATAACCACTTTGGAGACTACGGAACACAGGGAAGAACTGACACGATGGCTTCAGTTGAAGCGGTCGGACTTCCTTATGGGACAAATGACCAGACGATCTACTTAGAGAAAGATGGATTTACGATTGCTGTAATTTGTCATGGGCTATGGAGTGAGTGGCAGGCAAGCCAGATTATTCCCCGCATTCAAGAGGCGTCAGAGAAATCTGATTATCAAATCGTATTTTACCATGGTGGTACAGAACGAATTCATAGTCCTGAACAGTGGAAAATTAGAGCCAGCAGAAGTTTAGTGGACGCTGGAGCAGACCTTGTAATTGGTAATCATCCCCATGTACTTCAGCCAATGGAGATGTACAATGGTGTTAGAATCATTTACAGCCTTGGAAACTTCTGCTTTGGTGGAAGTCGCTCTCCTGAAAATCGTACAGTAATGTACACTTTACAACTCACAATCAACAAGGACGGAAACACAGTAGGTGAAGTAACAGACAATATAATTCCGTGTTATGTTTACACCGGCTCTACGAATAATTGGCAGCCAGCACCTATTACAGATGAGACAGAGAAACAAAATGTTATAGACTTTATGAATTGGAAACGCGAAACACCATTCTAATATAAAGCATTGGGGTGATATAAATGGTCAAATGCGAAACACAATATAAGCATGGATTATCCATAGTTAACGGTGGAAAAGTTGTAGACTACTTGGATAGTTTTGTAGAGGTACTTGGACTAAAATATTCAAAACACCTCAAAAACATGGTAGTAGCATATGCTATGGAAGGAAACATAAAGGTATCCGTGGTATACGATGGTGAGAAGTTTTACGTTTATAGGTTCAAAGGAGCACTTGAGAATCATCATTATTGGAGTAAGGCCATGGACAGACGTAGCGTGTTAAACTCATCAAAATATGGTAAGATGGGGAGATTTTGTATACAGGCTTATAGTGATATATTTAAGCTTTAAAATAGACATTCCTATATAATAGGGTGTAAATTAAATAATGAAAGAGAGGGTAGTACAGGATACATTCATATCCTGGCTAAACCAGATTTTTCATTAAGCTGTTCACATCTAAGATGTGGGCAGCTACATGGGGATGACAGGTTTCGACAGGGTTAACAAGTGATGCTAAGCATGCGGTAGGCGTCAGGGAACTACCATAAAATCCTTGGCAAACAATAAAGTTCGATAGAACTGCTCGTCCTGTGGCTGTTGCGGCTTAATTGCCGCCGCACAGGCCCCTGGTTGAAATACTAGGGCTGACAGGGTTGGAAATGCACAGGTCTTGCGGCTAAGCCAACTCTCAAAGAAAACGCAAGCGACTTTGAGTTCTTAGAGTTCGCGGACTCATTGTACTGGCCACTTTGTGGTTGCAGGGTAACCCAACTGAGGACAGTTGGAATTCCAGCGGCTTACGGTACCTGTCTCTTATACACATCTCCGAGCCCACGAGACTAGGCATGATCTCGT
>ENA-OYWJ01000666-OYWJ01000666.1-human-gut-metagenome-genome-assembly--contig:-NODE-666-length-15458-cov-21.412257_pt1 | contig 15458 bp, 9 predicted proteins | sample MGYA00244169_ERZ653395 | MGnify/ENA primary metagenome ERZ653395 (study PRJEB26926, sample SAMN06165120) | human gut metagenome | biome: ENVO:00009003; feature: ENVO:2100002; material: ENVO:00002003...
TACGAGATCATGCCTAGTCTCGTGGGCTCGGAGATGTGTATAAGAGACAGGGAACTTATAAATAAAGTTAAATCAAAGTGTTGCGGAATTAAGGGTTAATTGTCGATTTTTTGTCACTTTCAGTTGCAGTTTTCAAAAAAAATCATTACCTTTGCGGCGACAAGAGAGAAGATGGGTAGCTTTTAGATTTAACCTAACAACTGCCACTCTTCAGATTATTAACAATTAATATATTAAAGTATGAGAAAAACTTTACTTTTTGCAGCCGCATTGTGCCTGGCAGCTACAACAGCTACAGCACAGGAATTTGCCAATCCCCTTACACCCACGGAAGGCAACAACTCTTATCAGGTAGAATCTCCAGGTACTATCTATTGGAAATTCGTAGCCGATGCCGATTACATCGCCACATTCGGTCAGTACGGAAGTTCTGATGTGCCTATGGTTGCCTTCGAAAGCAACGGCAAACCAAGTTACATCAATGGAGTAACCGCCTCTGATTGGGTTACCAAGATCTTCGCTTTAGAAAAAGGCAAGACTTATTACTTCACTATCAATGCAGAAGCAAAAGGCGAAGTGGGCTTCAGCCTCAAATTAGACAAGACCGAGAATCTGGGCGCAGGACTTACCACCGACAAACCAGTGGAAATCAAACTTGGCGCCACACAGGTACTGGGCAACCCTTGCTATCCAGAAGACTCTTGGGAGGACACAAAAGTGTACACCACCTACAAAGCAGAGAAAGGCGGACAGCTCCAAATCAAAACTGAGCAATATGTAACCAGTGCAAATGTAAATGGTACAGCCGTCTCTGCCGAGACAGTAAACGGCAAGAAAGTTTTCAAAATCAACACAGAAGCAGGAAAGACATACGCTATCAACTTCACTTTGGGGATTCCTTTCTTTGTAGCCACATCTGAAGTGGTAGAGGTAAAGGAAGGCGCCATCGACATGCCTTACGTTATGAAAGAAGGCGATAACTCTATTCCTGCCGAAGCCGGCAAGTATTTCTTCACTTACAAACCAGAAAAGACTGGCTACCTCAACATCACTAGCGATGCAGAGTCTGCCGGCAACAAACTTAGCATCTATAAATTCAAGATCCACGCCACCAACGGCAACAATGCCGTAGGCCAGTCAGCGGATGGCAGTTACAATGTACGCGCAGAGATTGTGTCAAACAACTACACCTATTATATTGTAGTAGACAAGACGACAGCTACCGCCAAGGCTGAAACATTCAATGTGAAGATGGAAAGCTACCTGCCGGGAGAAACAGCAGGCACAGCCATCCCTGTTACCATAAGCGAAACAGCTGAAGCCATCACATTGCCAGGAGCTAAAGGTAAGTATTTCTATACCTTCACTGTTCCTGCCAACACCAAGAAGCTCCTCACTGTTGAGTCTCTTGCAGCTTTGAGCGAGGGCACTTCTGCCTACGTTAACACCTCAGAAGGAACATATGGTGCAACCCAGATGGAGAACCAGATTATCAAGAGAGATGTAAACAGCACAAAAGAACAGAAATACTATCTGATTGTCACATCCAATGAGGCTGCTCCGCTTACCCTCAACATCAGATATGCAGATGTAGAAAAGGGTTCGCTGATTACTGCAGCTAAGGACGCTGTACTCGGTAACAACACCATAGATTTCAATGGTACTGAATATTATACCTACAAGGCAACAAAGAATTGTAAGCTTGCTGTTACCGTAGAAGATGGCGTAACGGTTACCTTCCCAAAGAACACATCAGGTTACGGCTCATACGATGTTTTCCCAAAGGGCAATACATATAGCATCCAGGCTACTGCCGGCATGATATACTACATCGTTCTCAAGAACGTGAAGCAAGGCTCCACCTTTACTTTGGATGAGGCAAAGTTTGATGCTGGTGAGGTTCGTGAGAACCCAATCGTCATGACAAGCAACACCTATACGCTGGGCGAGAATGCAAGCAATCTTTGGTTGAAATATGATGTAACCGAGACTGGCGTAATAGAATTCTCCTGCGATGCTCCATTCGCAGAGACAACCAACATCGGTATTGCCAAGAACGACGGTAAGGCTCCTGTCAGCATGGTAGACCCGATTCAGGACGAGTCTACCTTAGACCAGGCTTACCCAGTTCATCTCAACAAATATCACGCAGTATTCTCTGCCAATCAGCGTGACGCTTTGTATATCCAGGTAAATATAGAAGGTGATGCTACAGGCAAGAAACTGACTCTTACCCAGCGTGCTTCAAAGCCAGGCGAAACCATCGACAATCCTATCGAACTCAAGAAGGGAGAAACTCTGGATGTATCTAAGGCAAGCCTCAATAATCCTATCTGGGTTAAGGCAAGACTCGCCAAGGGTAAGAATGAATTCAAGAATGCCGGCAACGGCTATTTCACACCACTGAAGGAATGCCGTCTTTCAGGTGATGGTATTAGCTATGATGGAAGTGTCGTCCAGTGGACCGGCGATTCATTCATCGAGGATGCAACAGAGGAAAAGGATTTCATCTTCATGGTTTCTTCTGCTGAAGGCAGAGCGAAGGTAATGTTCGTAGATGACAATACCGATGGCATTAGCCGCATCGAGCTGGATTCAGACAGCAAGCCAGCCATCTATACCATCAATGGTACCAAGATCAACAGTATCACAGGCAGCGGTGTTTACATCATCAAGTCGAATGGTAAGACCAAGAAGGTTGTTATCAAGAAATAATCTTTCTGATTGATACAATCAGAGAATATATCACAAGAAAAGGGGTGTGTCATAAGTACATGACACACCCTTTTTTTGTTTCTATGCTGCCGTTTTCATAAAGCAGAAATTACGTCCCGACGCATCTTGTACTACGTCGGGACGTATCTTTTGCTGCGTCGGGACGTAGCAAATGCTACATCGGGACGCATTTTTTACTGCATCGGAACGTATTTTTCTTCCTTTGTTGCCAAGTAAAATTGCAAAAAACGATTGAAAAAGCCTAATATTGAACCGAAAAATCAGCGTTTTTGCTCAATATCATCTTAGTTTTCACCCCAAAATCCATCTAAAACACCGATATTTTGCTGGTTTTAGGCAAAATGTGGCAACAGGTGGCAATAAGGTGACAACAGAAATACCCCTTATTGCCACCCGTTATTCGCTTATAATCAAAGAGTTAAGTATAAGTGTGGCAAATGTGGCATTAAGTTAGAGAAAAATATACACATGTAATGCTACTGAATACTGATATAGTTCATTCAGCTAATTCAAGTAGTTCAGTCAGCTAATTCAAGTGGTTCAGTCAGCTGACTCAAGTAGCTCAGTCAGCTGACGCAGATATCTCGACAAGCCGAAGGATACGTCTCCATTAGCCTACGGAGTCGTATCAGTAACCCGACGGAGTTATATCCGTAACCCAATGCTGTCATATTCTTAACTCCACGCAGCCACATCTATAGGCAAACGGAAGCACATCATTTATTTACCTCTTCACCTTCATGTATTCCGTAGGAGTCATGCCATACTCCTTGGAGAAGCATTTGGAGAAATAACTGCTGTTGGAAAAACCAACGGTATACATCACCTCGGAAACACTGAACTTGCCCTGGCTCAGGAGCTCGGCAGCACGGCTCATACGCATCTCACGGATATACTCTACAGGCGTACGGCCCGTTATCGCCTTCATCTTGCGATACAGCTGTTTGCCACCTATGCCTATCACATCCTGCAACATCGAAACATTGAAGTCAGAATCGATCATGTACTTCTCTATCGCTTCATTGATCTCTTCGAGCAGACGCTTGTCTGACACATCCAACTCGCTGACATCTACTTCCTTCTTTTCCTCTTCAGAAGATTCAGAGCGTGCAGGAACTGGTTCTGAGGATGATGACTCAGGATCAGATACAGGCGAAGCGGATAACCCAGTGGCAACAGAAGATGACACCTCAGGTATCTTCACATTCAGGTAGCGGACCATCAGAGCTGTCACCTCATCAAATGAACGATGAGCTACGGCAGCCTTCAAATCTTCCGTCAGACGGTTGAAGAAGTCAATACGCATCTGTACCTGCTCCAACACCTCAGCCTTCTGCTTCTGGGCATCAGCCAGTTCCTTGCGCAGAAAATACCAGCTTACCAGCCATGCCACAAACACGATGAGTGCCGTGATATAGAAGAGCTTGCACCAGAAGGAGAGATACCAAGGCGGCAGGACGGAGATGTCGAGCGAATAAACCTCGGCAGCTATCTTGCCTTCACCATCCACGGCATGAACCGTAAGATGATAATCGCCATACGACAAACCATTGTAGGTGATATCGATATTGCCTGAGTTCAGATAATGCCAGTCGTGGTCGCTGCCTTCGAGTTTGTAAGCATAAACGGCTGAAGGATGATCAGCAAAAGGAAGGTCGGTGAGCTGCAGGGTGAAGTTGTTCTCATCACTCTTCAGTTTCAGGATTTCTCCACGCTCCTCACAAGCCTGTCCGTTTACGATGATTCCAGCCAGCATCAGGCGGGTAAACTGCTTAGGCTTCTGTGCTACATCGGAACTGATTGCTACATAGCCGTCATTGCCGCCCATCATTACCTCATGAGTCTGTCTGCTGTAACAGATGTTGAGCGGCACAACAGAAGGAATCATGAAGCGCTGGCTCTCGCCCTCAGGATTGATTACGCAGCATTCATTGCCCGATACCACCCATATCTTGCCTTCCACATCGCACATGGTACTTACCTTGCCACCAATCTGCCATGTCTTGGAAGAAAAGCTGTTACCCAGCACAGTACCGGCTACATAATAACAGGTTACCGAATTGTTATCACCCATCCAGATATTGCCCTTGCTGTCTGCCATCAGATAGTTGACAACATCTGAGTTAGCTACCTGCACCACCTTCATATCGTTCGGATTGATGCAGTCGAGACGGGTATAGGTAGAAACCCAAATCCTACCCTTTCCATCCATCACCATCTGACCTACATGCAGACCAGAGAGCGCATTCTTTCCCTTGTCCGAGTAATGCCAGTCGGCTATGGTCTTGCCGCTCAGAAGAGCCGCCTTATCCATCACGAAGACACCGCCCTGATAAGAACCCATCCATATTCTGCCCTTCTTGTCCTGGAGAATATCGTAAGCCCAGGCAGTAGAATACTTGCCACTCTTATCGTAGACGATGAAGTTGCGCATCTGACGGGAACTGCGGTCATAGAAGTTGATGCCATGGTCGGTGCAGATCCATACATCGCCGTCATGGTCTTCATAAATCTTGCGTACACGGTTATGACTCAGCGGGAAGGCAGAGCTGTTCTGCTTGTACCATGCCACATTCTGATAGCCTTCAGCATTCCGGGTGAAATGAATCAGACCGTTGGTACCGCCCATCCACCATTCGCCGTTACGGGTCTGGAGCATGGCATGGAGACAGTTGCCCTCACCCGACATCGTAATCTTATCGAGCGATACATAGCGGTAATAGGTATGGGTAGTGAGACGGGAGAGTCCATTGTCAGTACCCACCCATACATTCTGCCATTTATCTACAAAGCAAGCCCAGACGATGTTGTTAGGAATAGAAGCATCATCGCGGGAATCGTGGATATAATGGGTGATGGCATTGGAGAGTGCCATCTGATAGAGTCCGTTATCTGTTCCGATATAGAGATTGCCGGCAGCATCTGTAGAAAGACATTTGATGGAATTGCCGTTCAGAGCTGGAATCTGTGAGAAGTTCCTGAGCTGCAGGTCGGCACAATAGAGAGCGCCCTCGGTACCAATCCAGTAGCATCGGCGCTTGGCATCATAGGCGAGCGCATTGACCAGCGGCTGTTCTCCGGCACGGAGCGGAATCAGTCTGCTGCCGAGACGCAGACCAGCAAGCGAACCTACGAGCAAGCCTCGCGGAGTAGAGAGCAAGGCATAGACATCGCCACCGAAGTCAGTCTTACCACCCTTGATATCGAGCACACGGAGTTCCTTCAGCTGCTTGCGCTTCGCCTCATCGGCAAAAGCCTGCATGGCTGGTGTTTCAGCATATTGATAAGATTGCGTATCGAATTTCAGGATGCCGTTGCCAGTAGCCAGATAGAGCATTCTGCCCTCGAAACCGAGCGCATTGACACGCGTATTGCTGAATGTATGTTCCTGAAAATGGCGGTAGCCATGATAACCATCATAGCTGTAAAGACCATTGTCGGTTCCGAGCCATATCATTCCATCACTGTCCTGGATAATGGCACAAACGGACTGAGCACCTTCAAGGGAGGTGTTAACGAAACGCTGCGCATGGATGGCGAGCGAAACAAAGAGCATAGCAATTGCCATGCTGATGCGAGATATAGGTTCTTTTGACTTTTTCATGTGTGCAAATTTACACAATATTCATGATAACGCCAAAAAATATCGGAGAAAATTTATAAAAAAAAGAAGAGGGAGTGTCATAAGTATCATGCCAAGAGCATAAATAAGGCACGGATTACGAGTGTAATCCGTGCCTATCATCTTATATTGCCTGGAGCGTAATCGACTTTTCGATATTTCGCTTGCTGTCTTTTACCTTCAGGATGATGTCGCCCTTCTGCTTGCTGCTCTGTACGATGACTACGAGTTTGCCGGAGAAGAGTTTCATCTGAGGCTGGGTGAACGGTTCGAGCGATGTGGCATCGCCATTGCAGGCTGCCTTGAAAGTGCCGGCACCACTCACCTCGAAGGTCAGTTCGTCATCGGCAAGCGGACATTCATTGCCGTCCTTATCCAGCAGACTCACGGTGATGAAAGCAAGGTCGTTGCCATCGGCATTCAGAATTACATTGTGTTCATCGGTACAGCCTTCTACCATGCAGGCAATAGGCTCATGATCAGGAGTTTCTACACTGAACTTCATCTGTGCAGGCTCGCCGGCAGTATGCTTCACGTCCTCACCTATCTTATCGCCATACTGGTTGTAGGTAACCACGCGAATCTCACCCGGTTCATACTTCACATTGTTCCAGCGCAGACGGTAGCGGTCCAACCGGCTTGACTTGTCCTTGCGAACCCTGCCCTGACTCTTGCCGTTGACGAAGAGTTCGCCTTCCACACCATCGGTGTAGCAATATACAGGGGTCACTTCGCCTTCCCTGCCCTTCCAGTTCCAGTGAGGAAGAAGATGGGTGGTATGCTGCTGCTCGTTCCAGCGGGCACGATACATATAATATCTATCCTTTGGAAGTCCGGCAAGGTCACAGATACCGAAGTAGCTGCTGCGGCTTGGCCAGTAGGTATCGTATGGAGTCGGCTCGCCCAGATAGTCGTAACCGGTCCATACAAACTCACCGATTACCCAACTGCAGTCATCCTGCATCTTCCAGTCATCATCCGGAAGATTACTCCAGGAACAGTATTCGGTGTCATAGCTTGAGCACTGACCATCAGGATAGGTAGCCTTATCACTTACCACTACTGGGAACTTGTATACGCCACGGGAGCTGACCGTAGAGGCGGTTTCTGAACCGAGGAGGAAGCCCTGAGGCAACTGCTCGATATTCTTAAAATATTTATGTACGCGATAATTGAAGCCCGGTACATCCATTACCTGGGCAAATCCGCTCTTCAAGGCATCCTCAGCCTTGTCCATACCCTGGGTAACAGGACGGGAAGGGTCGTACTGATGACAGATATCCTGCAGATGCTTGGCTATCTCCATACCCTCCTTGCTCCACTGTTCAGGAATCTCGTTACCGATGCTCCACATCACGATGCTAGGATGGTTGCGGTGGTGCTTTACCAGATTGGTGATATCCTTATCGCTCCACTCCTTGAAGAACTTGGCATAGCCATTCTTGCATTTAGGATAAATCCACATATCGAAACTCTCTGCCATTACCATCATACCAAGGGAATCGCAGAGTTCCATCTGCATGGTAGAAGGCATGTTGTGGGCAGTACGGATGGCGTCGCAACCCATCTGCTTCATCATCTTGATTTGACGGATAAGGGCTGCCTTATTCTCTGCAGCGCCCAATGGACCGAGGTCGTGGTGCAGACAGACACCCTTCAGTTTGCGGGTAATGCCATTGAGCTGGAAACCATTATTCTTGGATACGGCAATGGTGCGGATACCGGTCTTCAGGGTCTGCACATCAGCCACCTTCTTTCCTTCATATCGGGTAAGCTTTACCTGATAGAGGTAAGGAGATTCCGGAGACCAGAGCTGAGGATTCGCTACCTTCAGGGTAGTCTTGATTTCAGGATTGGCACCTGTAACGATCTGCTCGGCAACCTTCTTGCCAGCCTCATCCAACAGGGCGATGACGGTCTTGCCCGACTTACCAGTCTTTCCTTCCAGCAGCGCATTTACTTCTACTTCAGCTTCCTGCTTATCAGCTTTCAGGGTACGCACGAAGGTATCCCAGGTAGAGAAGTTCTCGTTGCCATAGAGTTCTACGGAAACCGGACGGTAAAGACCGCCTCCCGGATACCATCGGCTGCTCTCCTCTACATTATTAAGATGTACCTCGATGAGATTACTCTTACCAAACTGGATGAAAGGTGTGATGTCGATGCGGAAGGCATTGTAGCCGTAAGCCCATCTGCCTGCCTCCTTGCCATTGACGCTGACAACAGGCTGGCTCATGGCACCGTCGAAGACGAGTACGGCACGCTTATAGCCCTTAGGAGCCGTCCAGTTCATCTTATACATACCCTCACCTATCCAAGGTAGCGCACCAGAACGTCCCGATTTCTCGGTCTTTTCGGTTTCGCCATTCTGCTCGATGGCCACCATCTGCAGGTCCCATTTCTTATCAAAAGGACCCGAGATAGCCCAATCGTGCGGAACAGCTACCTGCTGCCACGCCTTGCCATCACGGGAGAAGTCCCATGAAGGCAGGTTGATAACCTTTCTGCTCTGCGCTTGGCACAGCGTAGTGAGTGCCAGGGCAAGAGTCATGAAAGTAATGCTTCTCTTGATCATATTGCTATTTAATATTTTTATATGCATCGAATACGGCAGTTGGTTTGCCGCTGTTGTCGAAGGCTCCCTTGGTATATGCAGACCAACCCAGAGTGATATAGTTGGCAGGTTTCCAGTTGTTGTAAACTTCCGGTTCCCAATAGAAGATACCCTCGCAGGTAGAGATTGCCTTGCAGCCATCCACCATCTTCTTCATCATTGGCGCAGCCTGGTCAGAGCCCCACCACATACCGATTTCAGAGATGATGACATGGCAGTTGTACTGTTCTGATAATGTCTTAATATTATTCAGACAATTGGTGGTTAAATCCTGCCAATTGTTATCTTCTGGATAAAGTGACATACCGATGACATCCCATTTTCCACCCTTCTTCTTCAATTCACCAAAGAGCCAGGTATAACGGTCGAGGTTATGACCCTCATCCACGTGCACGATGACTTTAGCTTGTGGATAAACCGCTTTAACAGCATCATATCCGGCGTTGATATAAGCAGCAAAGTTGTCTGCATTCTTAGATACCTGACCGGTTACAGCCTCATCGCTATTCCAGAGCATACCGTCGCGGGTTTCATTACCCACCTGTACCCACTCTACGTTGGTTACACCTCTATCCTTCAAGGCTTTCAACACATCCTTGGTATGATCAGCCACAGCCTGTTTCATCTGTTCGGCAGTATAGCCCTGCCATGCAGCAGGAACAGTCTGGTGAGCCGGGTCAGCCCAGGAATCAGAATAGTGGAAGTCAATCATCAGACGGAAGCCGAGCTGCTGAGCTCGCCAAGCCTTGGCGATGACATCATCCTTGCCACACCAGCCACCTTCCGGATTTACCCAGACACGCAGACGGATAGAATTGGTTCCCTCTTCGCGAAGGAGCTTCATGCATTCTGTAGCCTTGCCATTCTGATTATAGAATTTCACACCATCCTTCTCCATCTCTGTGAGCCAACTTACATCGGCGCCCTTGGCGAAGCCACTCATATCGTATATCTTCTCCTTTTCGGGAGTGGTATTATCATCATTGCTGCAACTCGTGCCCGTAATAGAAAACAAGAGTGCTGTAGCCAGCAACATGGCTTTTCCTAATATATTCTTCATTGTTTTACTTTTAGGTTGCGTTTTACGTTTAAATACGTTTGCGTTTAAAATTGTTTTCGGTTGCAAAAGTAGAGAAAAGAGAAAAAAACAGCAGATAGATTTAAGACAAAAATAAAGAAAAAACGGACAAAAGCAAATCTTTATCTAGCTTTTGTCCGTTTTGTCATTAAAGAGACAGGAATCTTTAAATCAGTTCTATACCTTTACTCTTTAACAGGTACAAGTTTAGCACTGCCACCTTCTGTACCATCAGTAGAACCACCAGTCTCGCCGCCTCCGGTAGAGCCACCTTCGCCAGAAGCATTGCTCTCACCGAACACCTTAACAACACCAGAAGTATAAGCGTCAAGAATGCTTGCCAAAGCAGGCAATGGCTGCTGGTGACCGTTTGCTACGACTGTTTCATCAGGAATAACGAAATCAATGTCACCATGATTCAAACGACCTGCACCATAGAAACCTTCTACAATAGAAGGAACGTCTTCCGCCTTATCTGCAGCGTATGCATACATGAGATCACCGACACCTTCGAATGTCATATTCATCTTAGCTCTCTTAACCTGCAAACCTTCTGCAGAACTTGAAATGTGATCCAAATCAGAAAGATTTACCTTACCGATGATACGGAAGGCGATAGGAGTAGTATCCTTGCCCTTAGAATAAGCATCAATAATAGACTGAAGACCTGTAATCGTCTCAAGCTTACCAGTATTAACTGTTGTAGAAACGGTCTTAGCTGTCTTGGCTGTAACATACAGAACCTTAGCACCAGCCTTCTTGATAAGTGAAAGAAAGGGTTACGAGCGACATATCTGCCTGATCAGATGTACTATCTGAATACTGAAGAACAACATTGTCGCCATCAAAGGTAATCTCTGAGACAGTCTTTTCTATGACCTGACCATCAATCTTTATCGTCTGTTTGCTGCCGGCAAATACTGCCGTAGACAACATTCCAGCCAACAATAATAAATAAGCTTTTTTCATTTTAACGAATGTTTGTTAGATTAATTTTTTGGTTTGTTTTTGAACCTTACAATGCAAAAGTAGTGAAAAAATAGCTATTATAAAACATCCTGGCGCATTTTTCTTACGCAAACGTTTGCACAAGTATAAAATAAACTTTTTAAAAAGGGCATAAAAAAGACTGAATCCTGTTACGAAGATTCAGTCTCATAAAGAAGTGGTACCACCAGGAATCGAACCGGGGACACAAGGATTTTCAGTCCTTTGCTCTACCAACTGAGCTATGGCACCAACTTTCACAAATCGCGATTTATCATTTGCGGTTGCAAAGGTAATACTTTTTTCTGGTTCCTGCAAATTTTTCGGGAAATTTCTTTCAAAAAAAGATAAAAAAGTCTATTTTTGTTGGTATTATCCATTATTTAATGTACCTTTGCAGCAGAAATCGGGATTTAGCGCAGTTGGTAGCGCACGTCGTTCGGGACGATGAGGTCGCTGGTTCGAGTCCAGTAATCCCGACCAAAAGCCGTCAGATGTGCCGTAAACACTGAGGATTTGCCTTGGTCGTGGTCAAAATGGTCGGCGAAATTTCGGTTTCACAAGAGCTTAAAAATCCGTAAGCCTATGAAGTTTTTAAAGGATTTTTTTTATATCAATTACCATGAACGGCGAGCATTACTCATAATCCTGACCCTGCTCGTTGTCAGTACCACAATGATTTTCATTGTAGGTTCTAAAGAAACTATGCCCTCAGAAAAACAACAAGCCCATAACGATAGTATCATCAGGCATGCCACGCGGCAACATCCAGGCTATTATGAAGACGGACTTCAGTCGAGCGAAGTATTCGCCTTTGACCCCAATACGGCAAGCCAATCTGATTTTCAACGGCTGGGACTGGAATCATGGCAAGCCAGAAACATCATCAAATATCGAAATAAAGGAGGTATCTTCAGGACACCTAGAGACTTTGCACGGGTTTACGGACTAACCAAGAAGCAATTCGAAAAACTGCTGCCCTTTATCAGAATTGGTAAAGACTACCAGCCGGCTGCCAACTTTTACCCAAGAGAAAGATACGACTACGGCTATCAAGAGACGGCTATAAGAACTAGAGAAGAAAGGAAGAAAGACTCTACCCAATACAGTTATCCACGAAAACTGAAAGAAGGTCAGTATATCAACATCAATTCTGCTGATACGACCGAACTGCAGAAAATTCCCGGCATAGGCTCTTACTATGCCAGAAGCATCATCCGTTACAGAGAGCGGTTAGGCGGTTTTGTTTCCATGAGCCAGATACAAGAAGTGGAAGGCGTGCCCGAGACAGCCCTCCACTATATGAATATTGATGCAAAACATATCCGGAAAATGAATGTCAACCAGCTCAGTTTAGCCGAACTGCGCAAACATCCTTACCTGGACTTTTACCAGGCAAAGGAAATCGTAAACTACCGCAGAACCCATGGTCCGCTGAAAAGTGCTGAAGAGCTGCGTCTCCTCAAAGACTTTCCACCTGCCGAAATAGAAAGAATCAAGCCGTATCTTGCCTACTAGGGGCAAGATAGCCTGTCTGCAAGTTTGCCGGTTTTACTAAATGACACCAAACTGGTGCAGGAAGATAAGGAAAATACAGACTGGACAGATAAAACGGATGGTGAACAGGAAGACCGGGAAGAGAGTTCCCTTCAGGGTTCCCCAGTTAGTAAACTCATCACGCACAATCTTCTTTGGCACATACCATCCCAGGAACAGACAGGTGATGAATGAACTCAACGGCATGAGCAGCTGGGCAGTAAAGTTGTCACAATTGCTCAGGAAATCCTTGCCGAAGAAGCCCAAATCAGGTACGGCACCCTGAGAGAGCGAACAGAATACAGCTATGATGCTGCAAACGATGGTCTCGAACCAGGCTCCCTTGGCACGGCTTATCTTACCCTCCTCATAAATAAAGGCGGTACCTATCTCGTGCATCGAGATGGTAGAAGTCAGGGCTGCCAATACAAGCAAAGCATAGAACAACACCGAAATCACATAACCGACAACCGGCATGTTACCGAAAGCCTGCTGGAATACGTTTGGCAAGGTAATGAAGATGAGCGAAGGACCGCTGTCTGGCTGCACACCTACCAAGAAGGCTGCAGGGAAGATCATCAAACCTGCCAATACGGCGATTACCGTATCAATGGTCACAATCTGAGTAGCAGACTTCAAGAGATTGGTCTGTCTGTTGAAGTAAGAGGCATAAGTACACAGACATGCCGTACCCATACTCAAAGAGAAGAACGCCTGTCCCAGCGCTTCGAGCAACACGTTTTCATCTACCTTAGAGAAATCCGGCTTCAGCAGGAACTCCACTCCCTTCACCGCTCCCGGCAGAGAGCAGGAAGCTATCACAATCACAATCAACAGGAAGAAAAGCATCGGCATCAGTATTTTGGATGCTTTCTCTATACCATTGCGCACACCGCGTACTACCACCATGTGGGTAAGCAGGATAAAACCTACTGCCCATAAGGTAGGACGGATAGGATCGGCTGCAAAGGTTTGGAAATAGGTCTTCACATACTCCGCATTGCCATGAACACCGCCCATGATACTGGCATAGAGATACTGCAGGCACCAGCCAGCCACCACGGCATAGAAACCCAGGATAATCATAGAAGTGATGACCCCCATCAAGCCCAAAGCACCCCAAGCCTTATGCTTTGCCAAATTGGAATAAGCTCGGGCTGCATTAGAAGCGGAATGACGGCCGATGATAAATTCGCTCATCATGCCAGGCAATCCGAGCAGGATGATACATACCAAATAGATGAGAATGAAGGCAGCACCACCATTCTGACCTGCCATATAAGGGAAACGCCACACATTACCCAAACCGACTGCCGAGCCGGCTGTGGCAAGAATAACGCCCAACTTACTACCAAAATTTCCTCTTGTTTCCATTATCTAAATCTTTAATGTGTAGTGTTTGTTGTTTTCCGACGAAACGGCAGATGCTACACCTTTTATATATAGTTATATCCGATTACAAATACTTTATCCGAAGACACCAAACTGGTTCAGGAATACCAGGAAGATGAGGACAGGACAAACGAACTTAATCAAGAAAAGATAGATACCGAAGAGACGGCCCTTCAAGGTTCCCCAGTTAGTAAACTCATCCTGTACGATCTGCTTAGGTACATACCAGCCCAGGAACAGGCAGGTAAGGAATCCTGCCAGAGGAAGGAATATCTGACCCGTAACAAAGTCGAACCAATCGAACAGCGCCTTTCCGAAAAACGAAAGCTTATCTGTTGCACCCAAAGAGAGCGAACAGAAGGCTCCGATGATGGCACAGGAAACCGTAACGATGGTAGCACCCTTCTTGCGGTCGATCTTCAACTCCTCGTAGAAGAAAGAAGTATTCACCTCATGAAGTGACATCAGCGAAGTCAAGGCAGCTACCGACAGCAATACGTAGAAGAGCAGCGAGATAATCCAACCCAGTACAGGTAACGATGCAAACGCCTGATTAAAGACATTCGGCAAAGTGATAAAGATGAGCGAAGGACCACTATCCGGTGATACTCCTACAGAGAAGGCTGCAGGGAAAATCATCAGACCAGCCAGTACTGCTACCAGCAAATCGATGATGGAAATCTGCAAAGCACTCTTGAAGAGATTGGTCTGACGGCTGAAGTAAGAGGCATAGGTACAGATACAGCCCATACCGATACTCATAGAATAGAACGACTGTCCCAAGGCATTCAGGAACACGTTTCTGTCTACCTTTCCGAAATCAGGCTTCAACAGGAACTCCACGCCCTTACCTGCATCCGGCAACAGACAAGCTGCTACCACAATGATCAAAAGCAGGATGAACAGGAGAGGCATCATCACCTTAGAAGCCTTCTCTATACCGCCGCGCACACCATGAATAATCACGAAATGACAAATCAGGAATATCGCTACCGTCCACATAACCGGACGCACAGGATCAGAAGAAAACTCCTTGAAGTAATTCGCCACAAAGGTAGGGTCACCATGCAGTTCGCCCATGATGCTGGCATAAACATACTGCAGACACCAGCCCGAAACCACCGCATAATAGCCCGTAATCAGGAAACCGGTAAGCACCTCCAGGTAGCCTACCCACTTCCATGCCGTACCATTAGAGAGCTTGGTATAGGCACGTGCGGTATTTGAGGCACCATGACGGCCGATGATAAACTCAGAAATCATACATGGAATGCCCAACAGGAGCACACTTCCGATGTATACCAGAATAAAGGCTGCGCCACCTTCCTGACCAGCCATATAAGGAAAGCGCCATACGTTACCCAAACCTACGGCGCCACCTGCTGTAGCAAGAATCAATCCAATCTTGCTACCAAAACTTCCTCTATTTGAATCAGTCATTTCTATCTTTCTATTACTAATTTCTGTCTCTTATACACATCTCCGAGCCCACG
>ENA-OYWJ01000672-OYWJ01000672.1-human-gut-metagenome-genome-assembly--contig:-NODE-672-length-15380-cov-22.689396_pt1 | contig 15380 bp, 7 predicted proteins | sample MGYA00244169_ERZ653395 | MGnify/ENA primary metagenome ERZ653395 (study PRJEB26926, sample SAMN06165120) | human gut metagenome | biome: ENVO:00009003; feature: ENVO:2100002; material: ENVO:00002003...
ATATAAAAACATTATAAAGCCTTTAGATAGAGCTCGTTATCCCGAACTGAGGTAAAATGATACACCATCAAACCTATTTGAAGAGGAAATCAGGAAAAGTCAAATAAACAAATGTTCCAGATTCCCCAAATGTTTTTACCCAAAATATTCCAGATTCCCCAAATGTTTGGTCAAAACAGAGGAAAAATATACAGATGAGCCTAATACATCACGTCCTTCTCTGGGAAGCCAAATTAAAGATTTTGGCACGAAAACGCACTTTTTCTCGAAAAAAAAGTGAGAAAAAGTGCGTTTTCGTGCCATTTTAAGGAAAGTATAGTAAACAGCGAAGTCACACTAGACAATCTCTTTCAAGAATGACACATAGGAGAAAGAGAATATTTTCATCATTAAAAAAATGCAAAAAGGTTGACCGTGTCATCACAACACAGCCAACCTTAACGACTAACATCTTTTTTCGGTTAATCTTTGTATGATAAACCTAAAACTAATGTCTTTTAGAGTAATTACTTGGCGTCGTTCCAATATTCAGGAGCGCCAAGACCAGCAGCAAAACCTGCATAGGTATGCTTGCGAAGATAGTTGAGATCCCAGAGACCAGTAGGCTCACCAGGACGCCAACCTGAATCCTTAGGAGAATCTGTAGCACACCACTGAGTGATGCCATACTGCTTATCAATAGGGATAATCTCGAAGTACTTCTGGAGAACGAAGGTGTAGAGGTCACGCATTTCCTTGTGCTGTTCCTCGGTCACCTGATCATAAGTTAATTTATTGCCAGCGGCATCAACATAACCCATATCAAGTTCAGAAATCTTGCAAAGCTTTTTACTTTCCTTCATCAACTCCAACATCTTGACGATATGATTTTTCGCATCTTCCTGTTTTTTAGGATCAGCATAGCAAGAGATATGCATCTGAGATGCGATACCATCAATCACGGTAACACCATCAGCCTCCCAATCCTTGATCCACTGAATCAAACTCTTCAACTTTTTATTGTCGTCCCAATCGCTCTCCAAGTTATAATCATTGATGAAGAGTTTCAATTTGTCAGGGTCACCATTATGGGCGGCAAAACTCTTGCGAGCTGCAGCTACAACAGTGCGAACATAATCAATGTCACCCAGGTAATCCTGCCAGTAGAAGCAGTTCTTCTTGTCGTCAGCTGAAACGTTGTCTCGTTTAGCAGACTGCAACTCGTACTTGCCATCATCATCTAAATCGCCACCAGAAAGGGCCTCGTTCACAACATCCCAAGATGTAACATAACCATCAGTAGCCTCCATCATACCATCAATCCACTTCTGCATAGCAGTGGTAAGAATGTCCTTCTTTTCATCAGGAGTCAAAGGCTCCTTGTTGCCCTTTTCTACAGTACCCCAATGAATATCAGCGAAGTAGTAATCAATTGCATGGTCTTTCTTACCCACGTTCAAGTTGAAGGCAATAGCCTTCATACCATCACCCTGCTCTGGAATTTTACCTGTAGACTCATACTTCTGCCACTTAGTGGTGAAAGAAGGGTTAGAGCTCAAGCACTCATAGTGCAAATAATCACCAGGCTTACTATGACACTGTGTAACAGCGTCAATATTCTCAGAAGCCTTGTAGTAGAAGGTAATCTTATAATTATCGCCAGCAGACCAAGTCTTGTTAGGAGTGTAGATAAAGAACTGAGTATCCCATTCATTTGCTGCATTAGCATTAGCATGAACAACAACACAATTCTTTCCGTCAGGACCACCTGCGATAGGAGTACCAGGAACATCATCCTTTCCAGCCTCCCGAACAACAAAGTTGCTCATATCATCACCAGTTTTCATCTCACCATTTCTAAGACAATCAGTAAAGATTTCAACAGAAGGAGCCTCGGAATGAGTGATTTTAATAGACTTCCAATAAATCTTACCTACAAATTCTCCGTGCTGGAAGAAGAGACCATTACTATCAATGATAGGAGTTAACTCGAGCGAAACTTCTTTATAATCACCACCTACAGGAATCGTGAAGGTCTTATGGGGGTTATTATCTCCCCAGTCACCCAACTTAAAGTAGATATTAGCAGGCGATTCACCTTCTGCCTTGCAAAGGAAGGTAATCTTATAAGTTGTGCCCGCTTTAAGAGGAATGCGATTTACCAGCCAGTACTGAAGCTCATGATTCTTGATCGCCTTCTCATTGGTTATGACCACTGCACCATCTTTGTTCCACTCTGTAGTTATAGAAGAAGAAGTAGGAAACTCATGCCAATCATATTTTGTCAGTGTAGAGCAATCAAGCTGATAATCTGTTTTCTCTTCCTTCTGACTAGGATCTACCTGAATTTCCTTATCTGCAATAAGTTTACTAAGATACGTCTTGTTCTGCTGAGAATGCCAAGCAAGCGTATGACCATAGATGGTCAAACCTGCATCCTTTGCATTTGTAACGAAATCCTTAACTGTATTAAAGTCAAAGGTTCCATCATTTTTTACACAAGAAGCATACTTCATGGCGTTGCCTGCTGTCATCTCATTGAAATTGCTACCAGCAAGGCAATATACAAGTCCCTGCTTGTTGAATTCGGCTGCTTCAAGCGCAATGCCCAACTTAAAGTCGGGATTGCACTTGCCAGAAGCCTTCATGTCTTCGACATATTTCTTCAAAGGCTCGTAGTTGTTAAGATACTGATATTCCTTCAAATTCTTGGTCATATCAGTTCTGTACTCCGAGAACTTGTCATCAGCACATGATGACAAAGCCAAGAGAGCTACCAAGCCTAAACCAAAATTAATATTTTTCAATTTCATAATAATCTACCTATTATTAGATGATACTTAATTGATAATTACCGCAGCTTACTTTACGATATACTGAGTATCGAAAGTTACTATACCATTGGTATTACCACGAGTTTGAGCTACAAACTGGTCGGTTGTCTCTACCTTGACAGCACCGAAGTCTACGGTATACTGGAGAGTCAGGATGTCACGATCCTTGTTGCCCCAAGCCAGCTTAGCGCCCTTCTCCACAAACTTACCTGTACCAGTAGCAGTTACGTTCTCAGTCTCGGAAGAAACAGTGCAAGTACCATCGTTAGCAAAGGTAAGCTTCAAGTTGCAAGTATAAGACTTGAGGATATCCTTATCCTCTTTATCCTTGCCCACAACTCTCTTGACTGTGAGAGGATAGATAGCCTCTGTAAGGCTCTTGGTAGTAATCTGGCAAACCTCGTCCTTCTCAATAGTTGCCCCCTCACGCTTCTCCTCTGTGGTCTGACCATTCTCAGTAATCTTATCTGTACCACGGCGCAGATAGAATCCAGCCCAAGGGTTCATGTATTTCACACAATAGAGCACATAGTTCTGAGGCAATATCTTCCACGCATCGCTATTGGTCAGCGCAGGAGTTTCACCCTCCTGGAAAGGAGTACCCGTCAAGATCTTGCCAGCACCCTTCTGATCTTTGATGATCAGAGGGATGACATAAGTATTCTTTACAGAGGCAGGATCAGCGAAGAAAGCATCGTTGAGCTTCACCTGTAATCTTCCCTGCAAGTTGCCACCATAAGAGATGGTGTTACCTGCCAAGGTGTAATACTCTGCAGGCATAGGCTTTACAGGAGATACGCCATCAGAGAAATAGAGGTTGTCACAAAGCGAATTATCTACAGCCACATCCAGTGTGATGTCCTTACCATTGTAAGCACCACCCATGGTAGACACGATGTTGAAAATATGCTCGTTGTCCTTGGTATTGTCACGAGTCTCGTCATTGCCCAACACCAATACACGCTCCACGTTTTGGCGGGCGAAGTAGACTGATGTGCCACCCTCGTAGTCGTCAAACTCAGGCGTGCCGTTCTCACAAGAGCCGAAAGTCAGAGCCAAGGCTCCGAGTGCAGCCATTGAGAAATATTTATTCATCTTCATAGTTTTCATCATTATAAATTGTTAGCCGTTTGTAATTTCCATCCTGCATTCTGCTTCAGCTGATCCCACTTGAGGATTTCAGTCTGTGGCACAGGACCGTAATACATATAGTTGTCGTATTTTCTTTCCTCTACTTTGATATTCTTGAACTTTGGAATACCAGCCTCTGTAGAAATCTCCACGCCATAAACAGCCTCATTGATAGGAGCCTTCCAGCGGCGGAGGTCATTGAAGCGCTTGTTCTCGAAGCAGAGCTCAATACGACGCTCATTGCGAATCAACTCACGCATTTTATTCTGGTCGTTAGCGCACTCATCAAGATAAGAATCATCTGTGATGCCTGCACGATGACGGATAGCCTTGATCACATCGTATGCAGAATAAGCATGTGTGCCATTGCCCTTAGGTCCCCAAGCCTCATTGGCAGCCTCAGCATAATCCAAGAAGATCTCGGTATAGCGGATATACACAGGATAGTGATACTGTGCGTTCTTGGCATTTGGATCAGGATTACAATCCTCACGAAGAAGCTTCTTCATATAGTAACCAGTACGTGTAGAGTTACCAATCTTATTCAGTCCATTGTCATTGTTGGCAGTGGTGATGTCTGTATTGATGGTTGCATCCTTATACTTGCAGCCATTATAGATAATGTAGAGCTTCAAGCGTGGATCACGATTATTATAAGGATCCAAGTCATTATACTCACTGCGCTCATCTGTGATAGGATAACCATTGGCAGCAGGGAAAGCATCCACCAAGTTCTGGGTAGGATTGATACGTCCCTTACCATAGAGAGATGGAGGGAAGTTATCAGCCTCCTGGTTCAAACCGAGGTCCCAATCATCTGCACCATTAGTCTTATTACCACGCCAGATGATTTCCTCAGGACATGCACCAGACTGCAGCTGGTCGATTTCCTCTCTCTGAGCATACCAAGTATTACCTTTTTTAGACAAGCCGCCTACACCACCAATCAAGTCGAGCACGCTGGCTGCATCATCAGCCGCACGCTTATAATCCACATTGGTACCCTCTTTAAAAGCAGGGCTGGCAGCAAGGAGAGAAACCTGTGCACGGATAGCCTTGGCGATACGACCGCTCACACGACCACGCATCAGAGAACCCAATACACGGTTATAGTCCTGATAGTTGGCAACACCCATAGCAGTGTATTTTTCTGGCACAGGATCTCTCTTAGCCAAATCATTGTAGTCCAAAGGCAGCAACTGCTCAGCCTGGTCCAAGTCGCTATAGATTTGATCCAAGCAAGCTTGGAATGTGGCACGTGGCTGATTGAAATCAGAAGAAGTATCCTCTGGCTTTGTCAAGTTTGGCACACCCAGGAGCTGACCATCCTCAGTCCAACCACCATGGTTCATCAAGAGATAATACATATTGAGAGCTCTCAAGGCATAAGCCTCACCCTTACGGCTCTCACAGAACATCTGCTGCGCACCCTTGTCCTTAGCCCAGTCTACCTTGTCCACTTCCTGAAGGAAGATGTTCAAGTACTGGATGCTAGCACGACAGCTAGTCCACTTGCTCATAGGGTCATCATAGGCAGCCCAAGAACCAGTAGCCATTTTCAGGTAGCTGTTAGACAAATCATTGCTTACAGCATCATCGGTTGCCACATCAGTTACACTTTTGGTATTATAAGGAAGCATGGCATAAGCATAGCCGAGAAGTCCCTGAGCATAAGTAGGCTCTTCGTAAATCTCGTCCAAGCTACGGTTGTTTTCCTGTGCAGGCTCAAAGAGATCTGAGCAAGACACCAACGAGAGTGACAATGCAGCTAATATAAATAACTTATTAATTTTCATTTCTGTATACATTTTATAATGATTAGAATGTAGCCTTCACACCTATATTATAATAGCGTGTCTGAGGAGCACTACCTATGTTCATCTCCAATACCTCACGATTCTTAGAGATAGTGAGCAAGTTGGCACCGCTTACATAAGCAGATAAGCCCTTAACCCAAGTCTTCTGGAAGAGCGTGCCAGGCAGGTCGTATGTAATCTGTACCTTAGCCAAGCGGAAAGCGTCTGTGCTGTACATCCAGAAGTCTGATGGCTGATAGTTGTTGCTACCTGAGAGTGTGGTAAGACGTGGATAAGTAGCAGTCTCCTTGGTTGCCTCAGTCCAGCGATTGCGAACCACAGCTGAGTACTTGCCGTCACCCTTTACCCACCAGTAAGAATTGTTCTTCAAGCCATAAGCACCGAAGTTGCCAGTACCGAGGGCGAAGAATGTGAAGTTCTTCCACTTAGCAGTGAGGTTTACACCCAATGTGAATGGAGAGCCATACCAACCACCCTTGCCCAGGAACACCTGGTCGTAAGAGTCGATCATGCCATCACCGTTTACATCCACATACTTCATATCGCCAGGCTTCACGTCACTACCCAAGCGGCTCTGGTCTGGAGAGTTCTTGATTTCTTCCTCACTCTGGAAGAAGCCAGCAAACTTATAACCCCAGATACCATCGAGAGCCTTGCCCTCACGGTTTTGGTAATCCCATACGTTCAACTCATCACGCTTGGTAGCCTTGGTGTTATAATAAGTACCTGTTACGCCGAGCTGCAAGTCTACATCACCCACCTTCTTATTGAAGTTAGCTGCGAAGTCGAAACCGATGCGGCGATTATTGTTAAAGTTGAGCACAGGCATGAATGAAGCATCAGGATAGCCAGGCTTAAAGTGAGAAGGATAGAACGTTGGAGCAGAAATCAGATAACCCTCCATCGAGTTAACGAAGAAGCTAGCATCCAATGTTACCATCTGCTGCCACAAGGAAGTCTTGAAGTTGACAGAAAGTTCCTTACGCTTGATGAAGTCGAGATCCTTGTTGGCAGAACGCTTAGAGAATGTGTACTTGCCAGCAGAACCATCATACCATCCATAACCATCAGCTGTCTGCCAGTTGGTGTCATAGAGATAGTATCTGTTGTCATTTACTGCCAAGTCAATATCCTCATTGATGATGCTACCAGATACACTGATCATCATATCGTCTACCACCTTGCTGTTCTTCAAGAAGTTCTCGTTCTTGAGTCTCCAACCCAATGAAAGTGAAGGAGAGAAGCCTACACGATGACCTGGAGCCAACTGTGCAGAGTGGATAGCTGCCAAGCCGAAGTCTGCATAATAAGTCTTGGCGTAATCATAAGATGCATCCAAGGCAAGATTAGCACTTGAGTTCTTATGATACTGTCCAGACTTCGACTGCTGGAAGCCAGAGGCAATCAACATCGCAGAGAGGTTATGTACCTTATTAAATGTATTGGCGTAATTAAACTGAGCAGAGAAGAGCATGGTCTGATTGTCCACACTATTAGCGATGTTCTGTACACCAGACTTCTTATCCTCACCTTCCTTCTTCAAAGCTACGATCATATCCTTGCCGTCGATGTTTGACCATGTTGGGATATAGATGGCATAGCTATTATTGAAAGATGTGGTGTAAGAGGTAGCATAGTCTACTGCGAAACGAGTCTCGAAAGACAAGCCCTGCAACAACTTGTGCAGATTGATGTTAACACCTGTATCAAACTGGAACTGGCGGCTAGTATACTTGCTCTTACCAGCAGCATAGTAATCTGCGAAGATGTTAGAAGAGTTAGCCTGTGTACCAGCCAAGAAGTACTTGCCATCCAGCAGCTTAGCCACACTCATCAAGTCCCAAGCAGCCTTGGCATTAGGAGCTATCATGTCTGTAGAGATCAATGGGCTAGCATTCTGTGGGAAGTTAGGACGCCAAGTAGCAGCTGCATTCCAATAATCACCAATAGCAGAATGTGAATCATAGAATGTGGCATTGGAGTTGACCCAAGCCTTGATGTCATCTGTGATGTTGACATCTACATTACCACGTACACTGAAACGCTGGGTATTATTGTTCTTAGCCTCACCAAACTTGAAATAATCGCCCTGGCGATAATAGTTGATATTGCTATAGAAATGAGCACGCTTACCACCACCACTAATCTCAGCAGTAGCCTCGTAGCGACTATTCATCTTGCGAAGATAGTCAGAAGAGTACATATCGAGATTAGGATAACGATATGGGTTGGCGCCCAAGCCATGGTTATAGATATCCTCAGCAGAGTAGAGAGGACTCAAACCGTCATTGGCACGAGCCTCGTTGTAGAGAGTCATATACTCAGCAGAGCTCAGATACTCAGGGAATGACTTAGCCACATTGAGACCAGCGTTAGCCTGCACCTCAACCTTCAAGCCTTCGTTCTTGCCACGCTTGGTGGTGATGAGCACAGCACCCTTAGCTGCCTTGCTACCATAGAGCACTACAGCTTGCGCACCCTTGAGGAATGTAATCTGGTCAATCTCGCTAGGCATCACGTTGGTTGCCTCACGAGGCACACCATCTACCAATACCAAGTATCCTGCATTGTCAGCATCCATACCCCAGAGAGAATTGCCATTCCAACCACCCACGTAGCCCTGCATGTTGTCAAGGCTATAAGTGTGGTAGTTTTTCTTCATCAATCCCTCTACATCGACTACCGAAACGCCGCCCAAGATGTCACCCTTGGCTACCTTGCGATAAGCCACATTTACCATCTCCTTGTCGGCAGCAACGGTATCGGTTTCGTTCTCAGCAGCAGTTTTGGCATCGGCAGCCATAGGAGCCAATGACACAAGACCTGCCAACAGGAACTTTGAATTATATGATTTGAATTTTGAATTCATACTATCATTCTTATTTTAGTATTACTATATAATGTTATTTTACCAACCAGGATTCTGACTAAGCTCTGGATAGAGATAAACATCCTTGATAGGCAATGGGAACCAATAGTGCTTGGCTGTGAAGTGACGAGTCAAGATCTCTTCCTGGTGGAAGTTAGCCACCTTAGCATTAGCTGGGTCATTAGTATTCTTGTAGAAATCGTCATTCTCCGCACGTTCAAACTCATCAGAGTACTTTACATTGTAAGGAGCCTCGGTCAGGAGCAACCAGCGCTGCAAGTCGTTGAAACGGAAGCCCTCGAAAGCAAGTTCCACCTCACGCTCACGGCGAACCTCGTCCATGAACTTATGTGCATCAGCTACATACTCTGGAGCCACATGACCAGCGCCACAACGATCACGAAGGGTATTGATGGCATCCTCAGCAGTCTTGCTAAAGTTAGTAGCCTTGCCAGAAGCACCACCAAACGCAGCACAAGCCTCAGCATACATCAGATAGATGTCAGCCAGACGCATATATGGCAAGTAACAGTGGAATGCTGAACTCCAGTCGTAATCTTTATCCACTTCATTACAAGTATGAGGCACCAACTTCTGGATAAAGTAACCTGTACGGCTGCCATTAGCCACTGGACGCATATTACCACCTGTAAACAACTCGCAGTACTGCAAGTTAGCCCACTGACCAGGAGAACCATTCAGATACTTGAAGCCATCAAACACGATGTCGTGATAGAAGCGTGGGTCACGGTTCTTATATGGATGCTCAGGATCGAAACCACCTGCTGTGTTAGGAACCAACTTGCCATTCTCTACGATGTAAGCGGGCTTACCATCTTTCATACCGTAAGCAGCTATCAAGTTAGCTGTAGGCTGGTGAATCACATTGTCATGAGCAACCACTTTGTCAACCTTAGGACCAAACACCTTAGAGGTATTCCAGTTAGAGCCGTTGAAGTCTGCAGATGGACCACGGAAGATAGCCTCAATAGATCCAGGCATTTTCCAGTTCTGCTTCTTGGTATAGAAGATATCAGAGAAGCAAGAGTTAGCATCGGCTTTACGCTCATGATTGTAGATGTCCTCATATTTGAACTCAGCCAACCCATACTGTGTCTGGCCACCCTCAACCAATGTGAGCAACTCACCGAAGACCTCAGCTGCCTTCTTGGCAAACTCCTTATCATAGTCGTATGTCTTGCCATTCTTGCTAGCTCCTACCTGTGCGCCATTCTTCATCAATGGGCTGGCAGCCCAGAGATAAGTCTTGCCCAGATAACCGAGTGCCATGATCTTGTTGATACGAAGGTCGTTCTTGCCCTGTGTGGCAGCACCATCATACTCTTTGTCCCAGTTGATAGGCAACAGATCGGCAGCCTTGCGATAATCAGCAGCAGCCTTCTCTGCACACTCCTGATAAGAGAGACGAGGCAAATTGAGCTCTGAATTGAGATCCAAATAGGTATCAATGTATGGCAAACCACCAAAGTACTGCATCAACTCAGTGTGCCACCATGCACGGAAGAAGTAAAGCTGACCAGCAATGAGGTCTTTCTCTGCCTTGCTAGCTACCAACTTATCGAGATTAGCCAAGCCCTGGTTAGCCTTACGAATGCAATACCAAGCATGTGGCCAAAGTGAGTGGTTGAACTTATCTGTAGATGTAGGGTTGCTGCCATCCTTGTAAAGCCAGTTACCAGTGGTCTGCCAAGCACGGAAGTTGCCCAAGTCTACCTGGTGTGTCATACGGTTATCAGCCTCTGGGTTGAAGATTTCATCATCACCCCAGTTCCAAGAAGGACACCAGTTACATTTTTCCTTATCAGGGATACAGTTGTAAATCTCCTCTACGTAACCCTGAAAGTTACGGAAGTTTACAAATGCGTCATTTTCTGAGACTGTAGAATCTGCCTCCTTGTCAAGATAGTCCTGGCAAGAGTTGAGCGAGGTGCCGAGAGCCAGCGAGACGCATCCCATCAACAAAAAATTCTTTATCTTATTTTTCATTTGAATGTTCATTTTAATATTACAATGAGAATTTAACACCTAAGTTGAAGCGGCGTACTGTAGGATATGCTCCAAGGAAACCGCCACCACCGAGGTTAGCCTCACGGTCATCAGGCATACGAGTCCAAAGCCAGAGGTTGTTACCATTCAAGTATACCTTGAGGTAGTTCATACCGAGAGCCTTGATCCATCCCTTGGTCCAAGTATAAGCAATCTCTACGTTCTTCAGACGGATGTATGAACCATCATAGAGGAACTGAGTACCATTGCTGTAATCAGACTGGGTAGCACCCCAACGAGGAATGATAGATTCTGGAGAAGACTCATTCTTGTCCCACCAAGTACCAGTGTCATAAACATTGTCCAACTTATTGCCAAAGCTTGTCAAGGTTACGTCACGAGTTACATTGGTTACACCATAGAACTGAGCGAAAGCAGAGAAGCCCTTATACTCGATACCGATAGTGGCATTGTATGTATTCTGAGGGTTTGAGCTATAACCTACTGGAGCTGAGTCCTTGCTATCTACCACACCATCACCGTTGAAGTCTACGATGTAGTAATCGCCTACCAAGCGGTGGTTGTCGTTAGACTCATGAGCTGGAGAACCTATCAAGTCATCGATGTCGTTGATAAAGCCACGATCAATGTATGAGTGATACTGACCCATAGAGTAGCCTGCCTCCTTCTGATAGTTAGGAGTGAGCTGAGCGTCATCCTTCAAGAGCACCTTGTTCTTGGCATGGGTCATATTGATGTTACCCCAGAGGCGGATGCCATTGGCAAATTTCTTGTTGAGCTTCAACTCCAACTCGTAACCACTGGTACGAACCTTACCCTTATTGATCGTAGGAGCTGTAGTACCAAAGTAAGATGGGATGGAGCGGTTATCACCAAAGATCAAAATGTCGTTACGACGGTCGCAGAAGAAATCGAGCGAACCGGTAATCAAACCACCCAAGAAACCATAGTCGACACCGAAGTTAGTCTTCTTCACAGTCTCCCACTTCACATCTTTATTACCCAATGTATTCTGGCGATACCATGTGTAGATACTGTTGGTATGGTCAAGATCCATCACTGTGTTGCCTCCGTATGCCCACTGGTTCATGTAGAGCCAACGACGAGAAGAGTCGAATGGATCGCCCAGGTTATCATCACCAATCTCACCGTAAGATGCACGGAACTTCAACATATCAATGATGTGCTTGTCACGAAGATTCTTCATGAAGTTCTCCTCAGTGATGGTCCAACCGATAGCTCCAGAATTGAAGAAGGCGAAGCGATTGTCCTTGCTAAACTTTTCTGATCCGTTGTAAGCACCGTTATACTCGATGTTGTAACGACCAGCATAGCTATAAGTAGCACGGAACGCCCAGTCCTCACGGTAAGTAGGCATCACACTACCACGTGCATTCTCCTGACGAGAGAACAAGCCCATGGCTGTAACATCATGCTGTCCGAACTTGCGAGCCCAGTTGAGCTGCAACTGATAGTAAAGATTGCGAACAGTCTGGTTGTTATCAACCGAACCACCTGAAGTACTCCAGTTAACGCCCTGTTTCCAGTCGAACTTATTGTTTGACTCATATACCTGACCATATGTTATATTGCCAGTCTCCGGATCAATATACTTGGTCTGAGCTGTATTGTTCAAGTCATTGATACCACGGCTCGTCTCAACAAATACGTTGTCCCAAGAAACGGTACCACGCAAGTTCAAGCCCTTGGTGATAAAGTCGAGTTTCTGCTCCAAGGTAAAGTCGGTATTGATACGAGTAGTAGTAGCCTGCGCTGTACCACCGATGGCGAGGTTCTGAGCAGAGTTACTTACGTTAGACGCATTTGGATAATAACCCCAAGAGCCATCGCTATACTGAGGCAAGAATACATCTGGAGCGATGCTATAAGCACCAGCCCACTGCTGTCCTATCTGCCACTCGCTATTGCTCATGTTGCTCCAAGGAGCCTTGCGCACACCATTAGAACCAGATACATTTACCTTTAATGTAGTAGTTTTAGTGATAGAGAAGTCCAAGTTACTGCGCACATTGATACGATTGTATCCATAGCCAGAGTTATAGTTACGTCCGTTATCATACTCACGGAAGAGGTCACCCTCGTGTACAAAGTCGGCAGAAGCAAAATACTTCACGAAGCTTGTACCACCGCTCACATTGACATTGGCATTATATGACATGGCGCTCTTCTTGAAGAGGGCATCCTGCCAATCCACGTTAGCATAACGCTCGCGCTGCTCATCCGTAGTCTGGTTACGATAGTTCTCAATAAATGATTGAGGACGGATGTAAGACCAAGATTCAGGAGAAACACCCAACTCATGCTCCACTGCCCTGTTGCGGAACATCAAGGCATCGTATGAATCATACTTGTTAGGCAACTTAGAAGGAGCCTTCAATGTAGCATTGAAGCCCACATCAATCTTAGCCTTGCCTTCCTTACCGCGCTTGGTAGTAATCAAGATGACACCATTGGCACCCTTCACACCATAAACGGCAGTGGCAGATGCATCCTTCAATACAGAGATGCTCTCTACAGAACCAATGTCTACACTACTCATAGGACGCTCGATACCATCGACTAGGACGAGAGGGTCGCTGTTGTTCCAAGAACTAGCACCACGAATGATGATCTGTGGCTCCTCCTCACCAGGCATACCATTGCCCTGAACAGTTACCACACCAGGAAGGTTACCAGTTAAGGCAGCACCAATGTCGCTGACACCGGCAGCACGTTCCAGCACCTCACCTGTGGTCTGTGCAATAGAACCTACGACAGAAGCCTTCTTCTGCTGACCATAACCAACAACTACAACTTCGCCGATGGCGTTGTCGTCTTCAAGAGTAAGTTTGAACTCTCTCTTCGTACCAATCTTTACTTCCTTGGTCTTCATACCTACGTATGTAAATACGAGGATAGAATTCTCTGAAGGAACACTGATACTGAAATTACCATCAAAGTCGGTGACCGTACCGACGCTGGCATTACCTTTCACTTTTACAGTGGCACCTATCAGAGGCTCACCTGTACCGTCAACAAGATTACCCTTGACCTGGATCTTCTGAGCCTGAGCATTCAGGCTGCAGAAAGCTCCGACCAAGCATAAGGCTGCTGTCCGTTTCATTGTTAACACTTGTTCAATCATGTTCTATTCATTTTTGATTTATGCTTTAAAAATTTAGGCGTGTACTAAAATGTTTATTCACGGCGGCAAAGGTATGGATTTCTTTCGAAACATACTTTGCGTGGTGTAACAGAAAGTTTATTATTTTAGAAAAATCTTGCGAAAACGTATTTTTCCATTACTTAACAGTTGTTTTATTATATAAACACCAGCAGTTGGCTTTTCAACTTCTTTTCCTTCTATATTATAATATAAGGTGGAAACCACGTCTGCCTGGGTTTCTAATTGTTTAATTCCTGTTGGATTTTGTTTCAAATACCAATCCTTGTACCAGTTGAAGCAAGCATAGGAGCAGCACTCCTCAAAGAGACCATGTTTCTTGGCATTTTGCAAACCAGGCTGTACCTTTCCCGTCTTCAGATACTCATCAATGTCGTAATACTCTTGTGGATGAGTGATGGTCATGCCGATATTACCAAAATGGTCATGCACTGCCTTCCATGCCATACCCCACTTCGAGGTAGAACCGGTTGCCCAAGTGCCGAAATTCGGAGCCACCCACTGTCCCCACTCATTTTTGTGGCCTTCGCTCTTCCTGTCCGGATCTTCCGGACTCCAGTCAATCTCCGTTACCATGATAGGCTTCGTCTCTACCATCGGCACCTGATTTTTGAAGTTGCGAATGAAAGTATTGTGGTCGCAGTTGGCATCTGTCATGTTGCCATACCAGCCGGAATAAACATGTACTGCATAAGAGAAGTTGTTCTCGCTATCGGTGATAGGATACTTGGCGTAATCCTGGTACTGGCTCTGATAGCCAGAACCTGGCACCCAGATAATACCCTTGAAGCCAGTGGCACGAATCTCATCTACCACAGGCTGGAAGAAATCATGGAGAGCCTTGTCTGATTGAGAGCCATCTGCCAGCAACACATTAATAGGCTCATTGGCTAGCTCGATGCTCACCTGTCCTGCATTCTTCTGGATGGTGGCATTGGAAGCGAAGAGTTTCCACACCTTCTTAAGATATGCCTGATATGCATCTCCCACCTTGATATTCTGTGGACAAACGCCAGGAGGGCGAACGATTACATATAGTCCATGAGCCAAGGCTTTCTCCACAAGCTTGACATAAAGTCTGCTCAAGAATGTCTCGTATCGAGTCTCACTAAAATACTGGATATTGTTTTCACCCGTTCCTGCTGGCGCATTATAGTTGGTCCAGCATGGGTCCATGTGCAGACGGAAGACGGTGCAATAAGCTCCCTGCTCCTTATCAGTGATGGCGGTAAACATCTTCTCGAAATAATTGAGGCAAAGTTTGATGTCGGTGACTTCGTATCCGCCCGTGCCCCAACGATTGCCGTTGAAGTAACGGTTTGGCGTATCCATTACACCATGCAAGACAACAGTCTTACCATTGGCATCTACCAGATTCCTACCCTGCACACGGAGTGCCGGCAGATTATCGGCAGCCAGTCCCGCCATTGACAGCATAGCCATAGCGAGTGATATTAACATTTTCTTTCTGTTCATTGTTATAATCCTTAATTCCGCAACACTTTGATTTAACTTTATTTATAAGTTCCTGAGCAACA
>ENA-OYWJ01000675-OYWJ01000675.1-human-gut-metagenome-genome-assembly--contig:-NODE-675-length-15329-cov-19.461765_pt1 | contig 15329 bp, 9 predicted proteins | sample MGYA00244169_ERZ653395 | MGnify/ENA primary metagenome ERZ653395 (study PRJEB26926, sample SAMN06165120) | human gut metagenome | biome: ENVO:00009003; feature: ENVO:2100002; material: ENVO:00002003...
ACACCTGCTTGCTTTTATTGTGCTATGCTATCCACACGCTTTTGCAAGTGACCCCAAAAATACCTAGAAATGATGAGAGTATCATCAAATCTAGGTATTCTTATCATTATTTCTGATGGTGAATGTTCTTATACCTTATTATATATATAAGAGCATCATCATTTTCTGTGATTACAGGTTTCTGCCGTGGCAGTTCTTAAACTTCTTGCCGCTTCCGCATGGACATGGGTCGTTAGGACGTGGCATGCGCTCTGCACGGTAAGGAGTGCGGTTTACCTGTGCGCCCTCTCGGGTATCCTGGTTAGCAGCTGCCTCCTGTGCCTCACGCTCTGCATCCAAATCTACCTTGCTCTCTACATAGTTCTGCTGAGTGTGCTGCTCAGGAGCTGCCTCCTGAACTGGCTGCTCTTGCTCCATTACTGGAATCTGACCACGCATCAGGATACTTGCAATACGGTCGTACATGTCATTGATCATGGCATCCCAAACCTTGGCACTCTCCAACTTGAAGATGAGGAGAGGATCCTTCTGCTCGTAGCTTGCATTCTGTACAGAGTGCTTCAGTTCGTCGAGTTTGCGGAGGTTCTCCTTCCAGTCGTCATCGATAATCTGGAGAACAACGCTCTTCTCAAACTCCTTCACTACGTTCTTAGCCTCGCTCTCGTATGCCTCCTTGAGGTTGCAAGGAATATTGTACATGCGTTTGCCGTCTGTGATAGGCACCATGATGCGCTCGTATATAGCACCCTGGTTTTCGTATACCTGCTTGATGATAGGCAAAGCTGTAGCCTGGATGCGGTCTGTCTTACGCTTGAATGTAGCCATAGCCTCCTGGAAAGCACGCTCTGCCAAATCCTCACGTCTGCCGTTTTCATACTCATCCTCGTTGAATGGAATCTCCATAGCGAGAACTTTCAGGAACTCTTCCTTGGCACCGAAGAAGTCGTTGTTGTTAACGATGTTCAATACGCGGTCCCAGATGATGTTGGCAATATCCATACCGATACGCTCACCCATGAGGGCGTGGCGACGCTTCTCGTAGATAACGGTACGCTGACGGTTCATCACGTCATCATACTCCAAGAGGTGTTTACGGATACCGAAGTTGTTTTCCTCAACCTTGCGCTGAGCACGCTCGATACTCTTGCTGATCATTGGGCTCTCGATACGCTCGCCATCCTCGAAACCGAGACGGTCCATTACCTTGGCGATACGCTCAGAAGCGAACAGACGCATCAGCTTATCCTCCAATGATACATAGAATACAGAAGAACCTGGGTCACCCTGACGACCGGCACGACCACGGAGCTGACGGTCTACACGGCGGCTCTCATGACGTTCTGTACCGATGATGGCAAGACCACCTGCAGCCTTTACCTCTGGAGTCAGCTTGATATCGGTACCACGACCTGCCATGTTGGTAGCGATGGTTACGGCACCCTTACCGTTTACTGAGCGACCTGCCTCGGCTACAATCTGAGCCTCCTGCTGGTGCAACTTAGCGTTCAATACATTATGAGGAATGTTGCGCATCTTCAACATCTTACTCAACAACTCAGAAATCTCGACAGATGTTGTACCTACCAAGACTGGGCGGCCAGCATTACGTGTTTCCTCGATTTCGTCGATAACTGCACGGTATTTCTCGCGGGCAGTCTTGTATACACGGTCATCCAAGTCCTTACGCTGGATAGGGCGGTTGGTTGGAATCTCAACAACATCGAGTTTGTAGATATCCCAGAACTCACCAGACTCTGTACTTGCTGTACCGGTCATACCTGCGAGTTTGTGGTACATACGGAAGTAGTTCTGAAGTGTGATGGTAGCAAAGGTCTGTGTAGCAGCCTCTACCTTTACGTGCTCCTTAGCTTCAATAGCCTGGTGCAAACCATCGCTCCAGCGACGGCCTTCCATGATACGTCCTGTCTGCTCATCCACAATCTTCACCTGTCCGTCCATGACAACATATTCGTCGTCCTTATTGAACATGGTGTAACCCTTCAGGAGCTGCTGCAAGGTGTGAACACGTTCGCTCTGTACACCATAGTGAGCCAGCATCTCGTCTTTCTTGTCAAGACGCTCCTGGTCGGTAAGGTCTGTGCGTGCCTCGAGTTCACTCATTTCTGTTGTGATATCTGGCAATACGAAGAGTTCCTTGTCGTTTACCTGCTTAGCCAACCAGTCGGTTCCCTTATCGGTAAGGTCGGCAGAATTCATTTTCTCGTCTACTACGAAGTACAATGGCTCAGTAGCCTTAGGCATCTCACGGTTGTTGTTTGCCATGTAGTACTCCTCGGTCTTCAGCAGACCAGCCTTGATACCTTCCTCAGAAAGATACTTGATCAATGGCTTGTTCTTAGGCAATGCCTTGTATGAACGGAAGAGTGCGAGGAAGCCTTCATCAAGGAGTTCCTGATTCTTAGCTTTTGTACCTTCGTTAATCTTCTGCTTAGCCTCGGCGAGCAATTCTGTAGCCTGCTTGCGCTGTACCTCATAAAGTTTCTCAACCAATGGCTGATACTGCTCAAACATCTGGTCGTCGCCCTTTGGAATAGGACCAGAGATAATCAATGGGGTACGGGCATCATCAATCAACACTGAGTCGACCTCATCGACGATGGCGTAGTTGTGCTGGCGCTGTACCAGATCGGCTGGGTTGGTAGCCATGTTATCACGAAGATAATCGAAACCGAACTCGTTGTTGGTACCGAAGGTGATATCTGCCAGGTATGCCTTGCGACGCTCGTCGGAATTAGGACGGTGCTTGTCGATACAATCTACAGAGAGACCGTGGAACATATAGAGAGGTCCCATCCACTCAGAGTCACGCTTAGCCAAATAGTCGTTCACGGTAACGACGTGAACACCATTACCAGTCAAGGCATTCAGGAAGATAGGTGTTGTACCTACAAGGGTCTTACCCTCACCGGTAGCCATCTCGGCAATCTTACCCTGATGGAGAACAACACCACCGAAGAGCTGTACATCGTAGTGAATCATTTCCCACTTCATATCATTACCGCCGGCTGTCCAGTGGTTGTGATAGATAGCCTTGTCGCCATCGATGGTAACGAAGTCGTTAGCTGGATTAGAAGCCAGCTCGCGGTCGAAGTCGGTAGCAGTAACTATTGTTTCCTCGTTCTCAGCGAAACGGCGAGCAGTATCCTTAACGATAGCGAAAACCTGAGGCAAAACCTCGTTGAGGGCTTCCTCATACTTGTCGAGTGCTTCCTGCTCTAACTTGTCGATCTGGTTGAAGATACCTTCACGCTCATCGATAGGAGTGTCTTCAATTTTAGCCTTGAGTTCAGCAATCTTAGCCTTCTCTTCCTTGGCGTACTCCTGTACGTACTTCTGAAGTTCTTTTGTTTTTGCACGAAGTTCGTCATTGCTTAAGGCCTGCATCTTAGGATACTCTGCCTTGATCTTTTCTACGATTGGCTGGATCAACTTCATATCGCGAGTTGACTTGTTGCCAAACAATGACTGGAGAATTTTGTTAAAGTTCATTGTATATTTATTTTTTATTATTATTCGATGATGTTTGGGAGTAAAATCTCCTGTTGTTTATAACTAGCTTGCAAATTTACTAAAAATATCTGTAAATCTGCAAGGAATTGCCAATTATTACCTGTTTTTATGGCAAATCTTCTGAGTTTTGCTTACAGAAAGCATAAAATCAGCAGTCTGGACCTCGAATAACAATACTCCCATACGGAACTTTGTATCTGTGCTCCGTAGGGGAATCATAATAAATATGTGAATGAATGTCTGTCAGAATGTCAGAAGAATTGGCGGCAAATGTTGCCGACAGGATAGGATGATGCGTTGCGATGCTCTCATCTTCTGATGCCGCTTTGATGGCTTTGAGCACGCAGAGAATGTCCTCCTCCAATGCCTTCGCCTCCGGTTGCTGGATGAATTCATCGTAGGATATATCCGTAAGCGCAAACTTCAGCGCCTGCTGATAAGTCTGCGCCTCCATGCCGGTTGCCGCCAGGACAACCAAAAGGGCTGTGATATATCTGTTTACCATCATTGTTGTTTATCTTCTTCTGTTCGGAAACGATGTTGTGTCAATCGTTTCCTTACGTATATTTAAATGTCTATTTATTCTTTCTGAATTTCTTTACGATATGCTTCTGCAAGCCATAATTGTTTGGACTTAAATCCATCATGGTCGACTTGACGCAGTATCTCGCTAGCAAAGAAAGTGCCAAAATACTCATACCCTCAGCATAGTTCTGCCATATCTGCATGAACAGGGCAATGAGCAGAAGCCATCCCAGGAGTTCGAAATACCAATACTGACGACCTGCTTTCATCCTCTTGACAGTCTTCCAGGCAAAGATGAGGTTGAGCGGATTCAGTATCAGAATCTGGAAATTTATCTGTACAGTAGGATGCTGCGAGAAGATCATGGTAAAGAGAATCAGTCCCGGTAATCCTGTCAGGACAAGCAGGATGGCATCAAACCACCAGTAGTTTTTCTTTTTAACACATTCTCTTACCGTTGTTCCTATGATGATGATTGCCAGAGCTATGGCTATCATTTGTGGTGTAACAGGAGTATCGTCTATTATTTGTGCCTGGGCTGGGATAATATCGGATGTTTCATCTACCAGAGTGATATAGCCGCTGGCACTTGTTGCATTGGTCTTGCCGTCTGCAGTCTGAGATGCATCAATAAAGTCGGTTCTTCCTTCTGTGGCAAAGTCTTTGCTCAGATTGTCTGGCAAGAATTCCCATTCTCTTTGTGTGATAGGGCGGTCTGCCTGACAACCCAAAAGAAGGTCATTGCCGAATCTTGCCCAGCGGTGCTGTCCGTTGAGCTTGTGAATCTCTTCCCTGTAGGTAGAAGGGGTAGGGATATCTTTAAAGTTGGTACTCTGGTTCCCAATGTTGGAGAGAATCATCTCGCGTGCCCGGGTCGTACAATTATCATAGAAGAAATTGTAGCGGTATACGCGGTTCTCCGGCTGTGCATTCTTGTCGATGCTTCTCAGAATTCCCAGTTTCTCTGTGCGGGAGAGACGGAGGCGCTGCTGTCTTACCCATCTGCCTTCATGTGCATATTCGGCAATGAAGTCGCTCATCGGGTAGATGCCAATCTGATAGTCGGTGAGTCCGAAAACAAAACGGAGTACGAAGCAACTTTGGTTAAAACTGAACATACCCCAGTTGACGGCAACATCCGTTCCCATAGCTTTGTTCTGGATGCGTAGAGCGGTATGTCCATAATACGACCACACCTCCTGACCTGGTCCGCAAGTCAGGAGAGAAATGTCAACAGAATCGAGCCACGCAGTAGCTTCTTCATTGACACGACTGTTCTGCACAGAAATATCAGAGTCCTTGTCTCTTGAAAAATCCTGTGCAGCCACTTCAGTAGTTAAATTGATTAAAATTACTGCTAAAATGGCACTAAAAATATGCTTAAAACGTTTCACGATGCAAAAATACCTTATTATTTTCAATTATCCTTCTTTTTTCTAGATTTTTTTTAATACTTTTGCACTCTGAATATAATTTTGAATGATTATTAAAGAATGAGAAAGCTTTTTTTAGCAACCCTATTGTTGGGTTCAGCCCTTATGGTTAATGCCCAAAGTGGTACTAATTCGCCATACAGCCAGTATGGTCTTGGCATCTTGTCGGACCAGACTTCTGGTTTTAATCGCGGTATGAATGGAGTCGGTCTTGGCTTTCATGAGCATAATCAGGTGAACTATCTCAACCCTGCATCTTATGCTTCGATTGATTCTATGACTTTCATCCTTGATGCCGGCATCTCTGGTCAGGTGACAAATTTTGAAGAGAATGGTGTGAAGAAGAATGCCAACAACTCAAATTTTGAGTATGTTGTTGCAGGCTTCCGCTTGCTGCCACATGTAGGTATGAGCTTCGGTATCATTCCTTTTACCAATGTTGGCTATAATTATTCTGCATCAGAATGGGTGAATGCTGACAAGGAAGCTTACTATACTAATACTTATTCCGGCGATGGTGGTTTGCATCAGGCATACATCGGTGCTGGTTGGGAACCGGTCAAGGGCTTGGCCGTAGGTGCCAACTTCTCATATCTCTGGGGTAGTATAGACAGAAGTGTATCAAACAGCTACAGCAATTCTTATTACAAGACCCTCACCCGCTACTATTCTATGCAGGTGAACAGCTATAAGGTTGATTTCGGTGTACAGTATACCCATCAGTTCTCAAAGAAAGATTGGGCTACCGTAGGTGTCACCTTCTCACCAGGACATGGCCTGGGAGCTTCTGCTGATATGAAAATCATTTCTAATGATACCCAGAACGGTGTTACCGATACCACCGCTTACTCTATCGGCAAGGCTTACAAGTTGCCTACCATGATTGGTGCGGGTGTGATGTGGAATCATAACAACCAGTGGAAGGTTGGCTTTGATTACAGTCTGCAGAAGTGGGGTAGCTTGGGGTATCCTAGTTTCGATGGAACCAACTACGCCTTGAAAAATGGTATCTACAAGGATAGAAGCAAGTTCAATCTCGGTGCCCAGTATTGCTATGGAGAGCGCAGCCGTGCATTCTTCAAGCGTGTTCAGTATCGTGTAGGTGCCAGCTACGCCACACCTTATTATAAGATGAATGGTGTTGATGGTCCGAAGGAAATCTCTGTAAGTGCCGGTTTCGGTATTCCTATCATGAACTCTTACAACAACCGTTCTATGCTGAATATCAGCGGTCAGTGGGTGAAGAGTTCGGCTAAGGATCTGGTTAAGGAAAATTCTTTCCGTATTAATATCGGATTCACATTCAACGAGGATTGGTTTAAGAAGTGGAAGATGGATTAATCTTCCACTTATATATAATAATGTATAGAATCTCTATATAATAATGTATAGAATAAAAGGCTCTTATGTTGTCGGTATCCTGATGTTCCTGATTTTGGCTGGTTGCCAGAACCAGGTAGAACATACTGCGCCCGCCATCCGTCCGCAAGACTCGGTGGCGATGATGACGTCGTATGGTGTAAATACATTGGTAAGCGACTCGGGAGTTATGAAATATCGCATCGTAACAGAACGGTGGGAGGTGAATACCAGCAAGAATCCATCTTTGTGGATCTTTGATAAGGGACTTTTGCTGGAGCAGTTTGATGAGAAATTCCATATTAATAGTTATATCCAGTGTGATACAGCTTATTATTATGATCAGCAGAAGATATGGAAACTTTATGGTAGGGTGAGTATCCTGACCAAAGATGGTTTGCGCTTCAATAGTGAGCAACTTACCTGGGATCAGAATAAGCACGAATTGTCAAGTAACGTATTCAGTAAACTTGTTACTCCTGAAAGAACGCTACAGGGTTCTCATTTCTGGAGTGATGAAAAGATGACGCGCTATTATGTGAGCAATTCGAAGGGTAGCTTTGAAAAGGGAGACCTGACAGGAGGTGGTGGTGCCGATACTTTGAGCAGCCAGCCTGATTCTGTCAAGAATAACTTCCGTCAGCCGGCTACACCAGTCAGAGCCACTACGATTCCTATCATGCACTAATTAAAAAGAAAAAGATATAATGAATGAACAGGTGGATATGAGTTTAGTCGTAGGCATTCTCATTACGATGGTCTTCTCAGCATTCTTCAGTGGAATGGAGATAGCCTTCGTCTCTTCCAACCGTATGTTGGCGGAGATGGATAAGGAGAAAAACGGCCTTACGCAACGACTGTTATCTTTGTTTTATAATCATCCGAATGGCTTTGTCAGTACCATGCTCGTGGGCAACAATATAGCCCTTGTAGTTTATGGTATCCTGATAGCCCGTCTTTTCGACAATACGATTTTCGCAGGCTTTGATGCAGCCTTTACGGTGCCTGCAGATACCATTCTGTCTACGCTGATAGTACTCTTTACAGGTGAGTTTCTGCCAAAGACGCTTTTCAAGTCTAACCCGAACCGCTTGCTTTCTATCTTCAGTCCGATAGCTTATCTGTGCTATGTGGTATTGTGGCCTATCAGCAAGTTCAGTACTTTCTTGAGTAAGTGCCTGCTGCGTCTGATAGGTATGAAGATGGATACTGAGGGGGCGGATGAAGGCTTTTCTAAGGTAGACCTTGACTATCTTGTGCAGTCAAGTATCGATAACGCTACCAATGAAGATGAAATTAATGACGAGGTGAAGATATTCCAGAATGCCCTTGATTTCTCCGATACTAAAGTACGCGACTGTATGGTGCCCCGTACTGAAATTCAGGCTGTTGAAATGGATACTTCTTTCGAAGAACTGCAGCAGAAATTCATAGAGAGTGGTAATTCGAAAATCATTGTATATGAAGAGGATATAGACCATATTGCAGGATATATTCACAGTTCCGAACTGTTCCATCATCCTTCACGTTGGCAGGATCATATCCGTACACTTCCTTTTGTGCCGGAAACGATGCAGGCGCAGAAACTGATGCAGACTTTTTTGCAGCAGAAGAAGTCTTTAGGTATCGTTGTAGATGAGTTTGGCGGTACTAGCGGTTTGGTGAGTCTGGAAGATATCGTGGAGGAAATCTTCGGAGATATAGAAGATGAGCACGATTCAGCCAAATATGTAGCTAAGAAAACCGATGATGGTGACTATCTCCTTTCTGCACGACTGGAGATTGACAAGGTGAACGATATGTTTGGTCTTGAACTGCCGGAAAGTGATGAATATATGACTGTAGGCGGTTTGATATTGCATGAATATCAGAGTTTTCCTAAACTCAACGAGGTGATTAAGTTTGATAACTTTGAGTTCAAGATTATCAAGTCAACATCACGTAAAATAGAGCTTGTTAAACTCCACATCATCAAATAGCTGAGCGGGAAAAGGGAATTTTTTGCTTTTTTTGAGGTAATAGTCAAAAAAGATAGCAAAAAATTCCCTTTTCTCGTATTATTTTTGTATTTTTGCAGACAATTGGCTACTAGCATCAAAAGTGGTTCAATCTAAACTTAGGAAAAAATAAAAATAATAATAATAATTAAAACGTAATGGCAGCATTAGGAACAATTAGAAAAAGAGGCGTGATACTGGTTTGTATCATCAGTTTCGGCCTTTTCGCCTTTATTGCCGAGGAAGCTTTCCGCTCTTGCGATTCAGCAAAGAATAATGAGCGCCAGCAGATTGGTGAAGTTTTGGGCGAAAAAATCAGCGTGCAGGATTTCCAGAAGCTCGTTGATGAGTATTCAGAAGTTATTAAAATGCAACAGGGTCAGGAAAATCTTCCTGAAGAGCAGATGAATCAGGTGAAGGATATGGTATGGAATACCTACATCCAGAACCAGATTATCGCTAAGGAAGCTAGCAAGTTAGGTCTCACTGTGACCGACGAAGAGCTTCAGGACATCTTGAAGACAGGTACTAACCCTATGCTTCAGCAGACTCCTTTCGTTAATCAGCAGACAGGTCGTTTCGATGCATCTTCTCTCCAGAAGTTCTTGGCAGACTACAAGGCACAGAAGGCTAACCCATCTGCTAACGCACAGATGATGGATCAGTATACCAAGATTTACAACTACTGGTCATTCATCGAGAAGACTCTCCGCCAGCAGACTTTGGCTCAGAAGTATCAGGCTCTTCTCGCCGGTTGCTTCCTGTCAAACCCTGTAGAGGCAAAGATGGCTTTCAAGGAGGAGAATGAAGAGAGTCAGATTCAGTTGGCAGCTTTCCCTTACTCTGACATCCAGGATGATAAGGTGAAGATTTCTGAAAGCGATCTGAAGGCTAAGTATGATGAGATCAAGGCACGCTTCAAACAGCCTGTTGAGAGCCGCGACATCAAGTTCGTTGATATCGAGGTTCAGGCTTCAAATGCAGACCGTGCTGCTCTTAACAAGGAGTTTGCAGGTTATCACTCACAGTTGGCTGCTGCTGCAGATCCTACAGAGGTTGTACGTAAGTCAGCTTCTACTGTAGCATATCTTGGTATTCCTGTTTCAAAGGATGCTTTCCCACGTGATATCGCTGCTCAGCTTGATTCTATGGCTGTAGGTTCTACTTCTGCTGTTAAGGCTAATGCTGGTGACAATACATTGAACATCGTTAAGTTGGTAGCTAAGCAGGAATTGCCTGATTCAGTACAGTATCGTGTTATCCAGGTTGCTGCTAACTCAGTAGCTGAGGCTAAGACTAAGGCAGATTCTATTCAGGGCGCTATTGCCGGTGGTGCTGATTTCGAGGCTATCGCTAAGAAGTATGGTCAGACTGGTGACAAGGCTTGGATGACTACCAAGCAGTATGAGTATGCCCAGTCTATGGATAAGGACAATAAGACATTCATCAATACATTGAACACTGCAGCTGTCAATTCTTTGAACCAGCTTCAGCTGGGTCAGGGATATGTAGTTCTTCAGGTTCTTGACCGCAAGGCAATGGTCAGCAAGTATACTGCTGCCGTTATCAAGAAGCCTATCGACTTCTCGCAGGGTACTTATCGTACAGCTTACAACAAGTTCTCTAGCTTCGTAAGTGCAAATCCTAAGTCAGAGGATCTCTTGAAGAATGCAGCTAAGGAAGGTTACAAGGTTCAGGACTTAAAGGATATTACAACTTCTGTTCACTATGTAGCAAACATCCATTCTACACGCGAGGCTTTGAAGTGGATCTTCGATAGCAAGGAGGGTGAGATTTCACCTCTCTATGAGTGTGGTGACAACAACCACCTGTTGGTTGTGGTTCTTGATAAGATTCATCATATCGGTTATCGTGATTTGAATGATGCAGTTGTCAAGGAGACTGTTAAGGCAGAGGTGCTCAAGGATAAGAAGGCTGAGATGATAGAGGCTAAGTTGAATGGTGTTAAGAACATCGCAGCTGCTAAGGCTAAGGGTGGTAAGGTTTCTTCTGTAAACCAGATTACTTTCGCTGCTCCTGTATTCATCGCAGCTACTGGCGCTAGCGAGCCTGCTCTCTCTGGTGCTGTTGCAGGTACTAAGAAGGGTGCTTTCTCTGCTCATGCTGTGAAGGGTAACGCTGGTGTTTATCTCTTCCAGGTTGTAAACAAGACTAACCGTCCTGTTAAGTTCGATGACAAGACATACGAGCAGAAGTGCCGCCAGAAGGCTATGCAGTATGCAGGTAACTTCATGAATGAGCTTTATCTGAACGCTCATGTAGTTGATAACCGCTACTTGTTCTTCTAATTCAGACTAGTAAATTCATTCCAATAAATAAAAAAGGTGTATTGCCAATGAGCAATACACCTTTTTTATTTATTGGGATATCTTTTATTTTATCTATCAGGATATCTTTTATCGTATTTACTAGGATATCCTTTTGGAGAAACACTTTATCCGCGGCTCCACCAATGCTTCTTCTTAGGGGCTTCCTGCTGCTCGCCGAACTTCTGCTTCAGTACTCTGCGATAGCTTGTATGGTTGGTGATAATCTGATAAATCTCACCCCAGTCTGGCAAACCGCCGATACCTCGGTCGTCAATGAACCAGTCGGCTTTGAGCTTGCGTGAGAAGTGATTGTTGTTCTCCAGACTCTCTTCAGGATAATCCTTGTTTACAGCCCAGAATTCAACTCCTCTTTCTCTACACCATTCTACTGCCTCGTCCAGGAGTTTTCCTTCGCGTACGCTCCATAGAATAAGCTTGTGGTGGTCTCTAATCAACATCTTTAATGTTTCTGTGGCGAAAGGTAGCTCTGTACCAATCTTCGGGTACTCGTGGGTTACGATTGTACCATCGAAATCTACTGCAATTGTTGCCATATAGTCTTAATGTTTTTATTAATCTAAAAGAGTCTTCCTATCTGGATAGAAAGACTCTTATTTTTGTTGAATGTATGTTTTTGATTACTTCTTGATACTGTTGTCGTTGGCATTGCCATAGTGGCTGTTGCTATAGTTGCCATAGCTGCCATACTGGCCGTAAGTTCCATATTTGCCATATTTGCCATATGATCCATAAGAACCATAGTTGCCATATTTACCATATTTGCCGTACTTACCAACACCATAATAGAAGCTGTGCTTCTTCTTAGAGAGGTCGACGCCATTGAGTACTAAGCACATGTTAGGCAATTTGTTCTCGGCTTTCAAACCATTGATCATGCCGAAACTAGCCTTTGGAGTATAATCTGCGCGGCATACGTATACACAGAGATTAGCCAGACGTCCAAGCTGCAAACTGTCGTTTACAAGACCTACTGGAGCCGTATCGAGGATAACATAGTCGTAATGTTCCTTCAACTGACTGATAATGTCGTCAAGGCTTGCTCTGGTTACTAACTCTCCTGGGTTAGGAGGAACAGGGCCAGCCATAAGGAGGTCGAGTTTACTGTTGACACCCGAAGAGAGAATCTGTTTCTGAATGTCATCCCATGTGTTATGGTCGTGTATAATCAGATTGGTGATACCATTATGGTGGTTGTCAATCTCGAAGAGCTCTGCCAGACGAGGCTTGCGGATATCCAGACCTACCATGATGACCTTCTTGCCCAGTAAGGCAAGCGAGATACCGATATTGGAAGCCACGAAGGTTTTACCTTCACCTGATGTAGAAGAGGTAAACATCATGACCTTTTCACCTTCCTTCAGCATAAACTGAATGTTGGTACGCAAGCCGCGGAAGATCTCTTCCATCAGGTTGTTTACGTTCTGGTGAACCACAATATCAGCCTTTCCTTCCTTCTTGGCAGCATCGCTTGCCACAGGAATGTCGGCAATGACAGGTATCTGGGTAAGTTTCATCACGTCTTCATGTCCCTCAATCTTGTACTTGAAGAATTCTCTCAGGAAGAGAATGCCGGCAGGGATTGCAATACCCAGTACCAGTGCTATCAGCATAATGATAGGATTCTTAGGGCTAACCTTTCCTTCCAATGATGGAGCATCGATAACCTTACCCTTGTCTGCCGTTGCTGCTAGCGAAATGGAGTTTTCCTCACGTTTCTGAAGAAGCATCAGGTAAAGACCAGATTTTACTTCCTGCTGGCGACCAATCTGTGTAAGAACTCGCTCTTGCTCTGGCGAGTTACCTATTTGGTTGGCATACATGGCTGCTTGTTTGGCTATGCTGTTACGCTGGATTTCCATACCTAGCTTAGCTTGTCTCATGGCACGTTTGATAGATGTTGTGAGTGCATCCAACTGTGCGGTCAGAGGAGTTATTGTAGGAGAAGTCTCGCTGGCTGCATGCAAGGCATTGTTGCGATCCAGGGCTATTTTGTTGTACTGGTTGATGAGTTCTGTTGAACTTTCATCAGTCAGACCTACGTTTGATGGGATAGGCTGATATCTGTTGCCAGGTTCGTTCATGTATTTGCCAAGCTCATTCAGAAGTTCAACCTGTGTGTTAGCCTCCTGGAGTTTCTGGGCGTATGTGTCTGAGTTAGCGATGGCAGCTGTTGCGTTGAGCTTCATCTCTACAACATTGTTACGCTTCTTGTAGCTTTCGAGCTGGCCTTCTGTATTGCCCAGTTCGTTGTTGATCTTCTCCAGACGCTGGTTGATGAACTGTTCTGTGCGGAAAGAAATTTCATTCTTGTCCTCGTTGGCCTGGCGGTTATAAACATTTACCAGAGTTCTCAGATAGTCGATGCTGCGCTGAGGATCTTCATCTTTCATCACCAGTTCGGCTATGGTTGTAGTCTTTGAAGTCTGGCTGACAGTCAGTGCTTTTGTATAGCCCTTAGCCGCCATTTCTGGTGACACGATAATCACCTTCAGGCTCTCACCGTCTTTTAAAGCGTATTTGCCGTTCTGAGTGAAGTAGAGGGTTCCTACACGTGTATTGATGCTTGCTGGCAGACCAGCTAAAGTCTTTTCAATCTTTACAGGATCCTTCTGATAGGAAAAGGCATCTACAGGTATGTAGTATGAACCTGTTACCTGATACTGGCTGCCAGTTTTCTCTATAAGAAGCTTGATAGGAGCATTCAGCTTCTTGAGATGAGCCAGATCTAAGTCAACGCTGACTTCCTGTTCTTTATAGACTAACTGATCCCTGAAGGTTCCTTTATGGTAATAGTTCACGTAGCATTTCATGTCTACTACAGCCTGGTTAGCCAAGTCTTGAGCCGAAAGAATTTCAATCTCATTGTCTATACCATTTGAGTTTGAAATAAAACCGAGGTTTGCAGCATTTTGAATCATGCTGTTACCCATTCCTCTGTTCTTTCTCTGGTCGTCATCCTTTATCAGTACCTTAGCGGTTGCCTGGTATTGCGGTCTTGCATGGCGTATGTAGAGATATCCCAATCCCAAACATACAATGAGTGATAGAACGAACCATTTCCAGTTGAGGATAAGAGTAGAATAAATCAGCTGGAAGTCAATAGATGACTTCTCTTCCTGCTCTTGATCACGTCCCAAATCAAAGTTCTTTGTTTCTTCCATTATTTTATATTCTATTGTGTTTACACCTTTTTATATTCGTATAAGATAAATGATAGAATCTGTGCTATCTGCTTGCCGCTAGTTCTTTCAGATACTGTCCATAACCGTTTTTGAGCATCGGTTGGGCAAGTTTCAGCAACTGTTCTTTGTTAATCCATCCTTGTTTGAATGCGATTTCTTCCAGACATGCCACTTTCAGACCCTGTCTCTTTTCGATGACTTCTATAAAGGTACTGGCTTCCGAAAGGCTATCGTGGGTACCGGTGTCTAGCCAGGCGAAACCGCGCTGTAAGGTTCTTACTTTCAGAGTCTTTTCTGTCAGATAGTGCTGGTTTACAGTTGTTATTTCCAGCTCACCTCTTGCGCTAGGCTTGATGTTTTTAGCCACCTGCACCACGCTGTTTGGATAGAAATAGAGTCCTACAACCGCATAGTTGCTCTTAGGCATTTCCGGTTTTTCTTCAATGCTCAGGCAGTTGCCGTTTTCATCAAACTCTGCCACACCATATCTTTCCGGATCGTTGACATAATAGCCAAATACGCTTGCCAGTCCTTCTTCTGCAGCTTTTACGCTTTCCTTGAGTAAACCCGTAAAACCGGCTCCATAGAAAATGTTGTCACCCAAAACCAGACAGGCTGTATCATTACCGATAAACTTCTCGCCAATGATGAAGGCTTGAGCCAGACCATCGGGTGATGGCTGTTCTGCATATTCGAAGTGTACACCCAATTCGCTGCCGTCGCCTAACAGACGTTTGAAACCAGGCAAGTCGAATGGGGTAGATATAATCAAAATCTCCTTGATTCCTGCCAACATTAGCACGGAAACAGGGTAGTATATCATTGGCTTATCAAAAATTGGTATCAATTGCTTACTGATACCTTTGGTAATAGGGTAAAGTCTTGTACCCGAACCTCCCGCTCTGTCTCTTATACACATCTGACGCTGCCGACGATCGCATAAGTGTAGAT
>ENA-OYWJ01000677-OYWJ01000677.1-human-gut-metagenome-genome-assembly--contig:-NODE-677-length-15322-cov-4.655990_pt1 | contig 15322 bp, 10 predicted proteins | sample MGYA00244169_ERZ653395 | MGnify/ENA primary metagenome ERZ653395 (study PRJEB26926, sample SAMN06165120) | human gut metagenome | biome: ENVO:00009003; feature: ENVO:2100002; material: ENVO:00002003...
CGAGATCATGCCTAGTCTCGTGGGCTCGGAGATGTGTATAAGAGACAGCCGCCTGATTGAGCACCTCCCGGCTGCGGGAGGCGCAGAAGCCAAAGCGGGTATCGTAGGCAAATTTTGCGTACTTTTCCGGGAACTGTCCGTGGCCGTGCCCCTCGTTGACACCGGCGGCATAGGCCGTTACCCGCCCCGCCCGGCGCTGCACCAGCATATTGGCGTATGGCATGGGCTTGAGCCGCTCCAATGCGGGCATGGGCGCGGCCTCGGCAGACCAGAAGGGATGGTCATCCGGCAAAGCAAGCAGCAAAAAACTCTTCATGCCCCAGTAGGGGCTGCCCGGGGCGTTGTACCGCTCGGCCATGTACATCTGCGGGTAGCAGTAGCCGATGGTCAGGATGCCGTCCCGGTCGAACATTTTCTGCCCCAGCCACCAGTTGAAGTTGCGGACGATGAGCCCTTTCATCACCGGCAGGGGCAGCGGTTCCAGCCCTGCCCAGATGCAGGCCGCCCAGAAGCTGTTCTGGGCAAAGCGGTAGGTCAGGCTGCGGCCAAAGGGCAGCGCCGCGCCATTGGCATCGAACCAGTAGACGAACTGCTGCGCGAACAGCTGGGCGCGCTGGCGGTAAAGGGCAGCACGCCGGGGGTCGGTATCTGCGGCAAATTTAGAGTACAGCAGCCCGTAATACTGGATGGCCCACGGGATGTAGTAATCCTTCTGCACCGAGGCGCCATCGGTGGACCAGCCGTCGCCGCTGTAATAGCTGTCGATTTTGCAAAGACCGTCCTCCAGCAGCTCCGGGCTGTAAGGCATCCCCACGCTTTTCAGGGCAAGGTTTACAAGGATGCGGAAAAACTGCCAGTTGCAGTCCGGGATGGTGTGGGCGTTGATCTGCCCCAGCCATGCGGCAAGGTTCTGTTTTTCGGTGTCAGAAAGCGGGGTCCACAGCTTTTCCGGTGCGGTGAGGATGCCGCAGGCAATGGCAGCCATCTCCACATAACACTGGTCGTACTCCCCGGTGGTGCCCCAGTATTCGGGGTTTTCCGGGTCGGCGCCGGTGGCAAGACCCTTGCGGTAGATGGTTTCAAATTCCGGCTCAGAGCCGCCGCCCACCCAGAAGGGCACCAGCGCCCACAGCGGGCGGCTGAAGGCTTCCAGCTCAATGGCATTTTGGTTGTAGGTCACGCCCGTCTCGCCCAGATGCAGCCGGGCACAGCCTGCGGAATAATAAGGCTTGAGCGGGTCGAGAAATTTGTGCATCAGTGCGGTAAAATCCGCTTTGGTCTGCAAGTTCATCACCAGTACATCTCCCAATCTTTGGTCAGGCGGGTCAGCGCCTCCATGTAAAAATAATCGCCCCAGCTCGTACATTCATCCACGCCCTCCGGGGTGCAGGTGTTGTAGGGGCTTTTTTTGCTGTAAGTGCCGTGCAGCAGCTGGCCGGAGCCGAGGGTGCCGGGCTTTACTGCATAATTTGTGGCAAGGCTGGCCAGCATCTGCCGCGCCAGCGTGCGCCACTGGGCAGCTTCTGTTTCGTCCACATACTTTGCCGCTTCCAGCAATCCACAGGCCACGATGGCAGCGGAGGAGGAATCCCGGGGTTCGCCGCTTTCCGGGGCAAAGAGCATATCCCAGCAGGGGATCATATCCTCCGGCAGGCGGGAAAGGTAAAACGCCAGCGCCTTGCGGAACACATCCAAAAACTTTTCATCGTGGGTGTAGGTGTAGCCAATGGCGCTGCCGTACACGCCCCACGCCTGTCCCCGTGCCCAGAAGCTGTCATCCTTATAGCCCTGACAGGTGCGGCCGCCCTTGGGGGTGCCGTCCGGGTTCATAAAGAAGGTGTGGTAGGTGCTGCCGTCCGGCCGGAAGGAGTTTGCCAGCGTGGTGGCGGTGTGGGCGGCGGCGATCTCGCGGTAGTGGTCGCTGCCGGTCACCTGCGCTGCCCAGTACAGCAGCGGCACGTTGAGCATACAGTCAATGATATAGCGGTAGTTGCCGGGGTCGTCCATGGTGCCCCATGCCTGCAAGAAGTGGCCGCTGGGCTGGTAGCGGGTCAGCAGCTGGTCGGCGGCGGCAATGGCGGCGTTTTTGCCCTTTTCGCTGCCCACCAGCTTCCATGCTGCCACGCAGGTGGGGCTGTACAAAAAGCCCATATCGTGGTGGTCAACCTCCACCTTGCGGGCAATGCGGTCCGCAAAGCTGTCCACCTGAATGAGGGCGGCTGTCTTGAATTTTTCGTCCCCGGTGGCCTCGTAGGCCAGCCAGATCTCACCGGGCCAAAAGCCGCAGGTCCACTGGTTATTGGCGCAGCCGGGGTAGATATTGTTCACGCTGGAATGGTTCTGGCACTGGTAGGTGTACAGGGGCAGATTGGTCTCCACCTGTTTGCAGGCATCGGCCAGTGCCTGCCGTGCCTCGGCGTCGGTCATCGCGTGGTTCTGGTAGTTTTTCATCATGATTACTCCTTAAATCCAAACGTAGGGATCTCTGCCCACCGCTGGCGCAGAAAGTGCATACCCAGCTTGGGGCGGCGGTCCCGGGTGAACAGGCCCTTTTTGTTGCCGTCCACCCGCATGGGGCCCTGCACGGTGTCGTAGTCTGCAAAGTTCCAGACAAATTCTCCCACAAACCACGGGCGCTTGTCAAACTCTGCATCCAGACGGCGGTAGAACTCCACCTGAAACTCCTCACTGAACATCTCGGCTCCGGCGGTGTGCAGACCTGCCACGGTGTCTGCGCCGTATTCGCTCATCATCACGGGCTTGTGCTGCTCTGCCCAGAAATCCATTTCCTGATTCAGGCCATAGCAGGCGGCGTCCATGTCGCCGGAAAGGTTGTACCAGCCGTAGTAGCGGTTGATGCAGACGATATCCATGGTGCGGGTGGTGATATCCTTCGTATAGTCGTTCTGGCAGCAGACGAGGGTGACCGGGCGGTTCTGCGGGTCCAGCTGATGCGCCAGCTCATACAGCGGGTGCCAGTAATCGTAGGCATCCTGCGGGAAGTGCTCCAGATCCGGCTCGTTGCCAAGGCTCCACAGCACCACGCAGGGGTGGTTTTTGTCCCGATGGATCATCTCGGCAAGCACCTGCCGGTGATGCTCCGCAAGGGGATATTCCTTATAAGGGTTCACCGCCGTCCCGCCGCCGATGCCCACCGCCGGAGTCTCGTCCATGACCAGAATGCCCTCCCGGTCGCACAGGTCGTAGAACTCCTCAGCGTAGGGGTAGTGGCTGGTACGCACCGCGTTGGCGTTTGCCCAGTGGATCAGGTTCACGTCCTTCACGTTCAGCACCGGGTCAAAGCCGCGGCCGTGGGCGGTAAAGTCCTCGTGCTTGCAAAAGCCCTTGAAATAGAGCGGTTTTCCGTTCAAAAGCACCTGTGTGCCCCGCACCTCAATGCTTCGCACGCCAAAGCTCTGGTCGTAGACGTCTGCCCCGCAGGTGATGTGCAGGGTATACAGGTAGGGCGTGCCGGGTCTGGGCTCCCAGAGATGCACCTCCGGAATGGTCAGGGTACCTTCTACACCCTCGGCGCTTGCAACGATGTTGCCATCCGCATCCAGCACCGTGACATGGACAGGCGCGCTGCCGGTGGTTTTGACCGCGTACTGCACCGTGCCGTCCACGGCGGGCACTACGGTCACATCCTCGATATACTCTTTTGGGGTGGTGTAGAGCACCACCGGGCGGTGGATGCCCGCATAGTTGAAAAAGTCAAAGTTGGGGCGGTTCTGGGGTGCGGCGGTGCGCTTGGCAGCCTCCACACTGGGGATGCCCGCGTTGTCCGATCCAAAGAAGGCCAGTTGTCCGTCCTCGTTGCCCACAGGCAGGGTGCTGTGGTTTACCCGGTTGTCGCAGGCGACGGTCAGCAGCACCGTCTCGCCGGGGTGCAGCAGGGCGGTAACGTCTGCTTCAAAGGGGGTAAAGCCGCCCTTGTGCTGTGCGATAAGCTGGCCGTTCAGCCAGACGTTTGCCGTGTGGGTCACCGAGCCGAACCGCAGCACCACCCGCTGCCCTGCGCAGAAGGCGGGCAGGGTGACTTTGCGCTGATACCATGCCCAGCCGTAGTGGCGGCGCAGGGCGGTGGTCTGGTCGTTCTGGTCGTTGTAGCTGGCGGGCACGGCGATGGGCTGGGCATCCGGCAGGGGCTTTGCGGGATCGAACTGGTCTTCCACGCAGCTGCCCAGCGCAAACGCCCATGTGCCGTCAAGGCTCAGCTTCAAGCGCGCTTCATTCTGTTCAGGATATAACATAACACTTTCTCTCTATTTCTGCAAAAAATGCGGGGCGCGGGTACTGCCCACGCCCCGCTTACGGGTGATTTGTTTAGCCCTTGATGCCGGTGGATGCCACGCCCTGCACAAAATACTTCTGCAGGGAGAGGAACACGATCAGCACCGGGATCAGTGCCACCACAGAGGCCGCCATGATCAGGCCGTACTCTGCAGAATACTGGGTTATGAACATACGCAGACCGATCTGGATGGTCTTGAGCTCGGTCTTGGTCAAGTAGATCAGGGGGCCAAGGAAGTCGTTCCATGTGTTCACGAAGGTGAAGATGGTCAGGGTGGACAGGGCGGGCAGGCTGAGGGGCAGCATGATGTGCCACCAGATGCCGTACTCGCTCAGGCCATCAATGCGGGCAGCCTCACACAGCTCGGTGGGCACGCCCTCGTAGAACTGCTTCATCAGGAACACGCCGAAGGCGCTGAAAGCCTGCAGGCACATAATGGCCAGATGGGTGTTGTTCAAATGCCACGAGCTCATCATCATGAACTGGGGCACCATGTAGGCCTGCCAGGGCACTGCGATGGTGGCAATGTAGCCGAGGAAGAGCGCGTTTTTGCCCTTGAACTGCATCTTTGCAAAGGCGTAGGCTGCAAAGGAGGAAGTGAACAGCTGCAACAGGGTGACCACCACGGTGATCTTGACCGTGTTTTTCACAAAGGTCAGCAGCGGGATCTGGGTCCAGATGTCCACATAGTTCTGCCAGCGGGGATTTTTGGGGATCCACTGGATGGGGAAGCCGAACACGTCCTTATTCAGCTTAAAGGAGGAGGACAGCATCCACAAAAAGGGCAGCAGCATACAAGCTGTGATGACGATGAGGAAGAAATAGATCAGGAACTTGGAGATGAAATTGCGGCGCTTCTGGGAAGCGTGGTCTTTAATAACAGCGGTTGCCATGGTTTCTTCCTCCTTTCTCAGTTATCGCCCTTGGAGCCGCGGAACTGGATGATGGTAACGATCAGCACCAGTACGAACAGCACCATGGAAATTGCACTTGCGTAGCCGTATTTCGGGGTATTGACGAAGGCCACATTATAGATGTAATACACCAGCGTCATGGTAGCAGTGCCGGGGCCGCCCTGCGTGATCATGTACATCTGGTCGTAGACCTTGAAGCCGGAGATGGTGAGCATAATGACCACAAAGAAGGTGGTGGGGCGCAGCTGCGGCAGGGTGATGTGCCAGAACTGCTGCCAGCGATTTGCGCCGTCCAGCTCGGCGGCTTCGTTCAGGTCCGGGTTGCAGCCCTGCAGGCCGGCCAGATAGATGACCATGTAGTAGCCCATGTTCTTCCACACGCTGAACAGGATGACCGTGATCATAGCGGTGTCCTTACCGGCAGCCCAGCGGGGCAGGTTTTCCACCGCCACGCCAAAGAACTGGTTCAGGATCATGTTGATGGGGCCCATGGAGGGGTTGAAGATCATGTTCCACACCGCTGCCACCGCCACCAGCGAGGCAACATAGGGGAAGAACGCCACGGTGCGGAAGAAGTTGCGCAACTTCACGTTCTGGTTCAGCAGCACAGCCATGGCCAGCGAGCAGGCCAGCGTAAGCGGCACGGTACCGATGACATAGACGACGGTGTTTTTCAGCGCCGCCTGAAAAATTTTATCGGTGGTGAAGAGCTTTACAAAGTTCTTCAGGCCGATAAACTCGATGGCGTGGCGGCCGTCCCATGCGCAGAAGGCCAGCGCAATGGCAAACACCATGGGCACCAGCGTAAACACGCAGAAGCCAATGAAGTTTGGCGCAATGAAGGAATACGCGATCAGAGAATCGCGGGTCGATTTTTTAAGCATTTTACGGGGAGTTTTATTCTGGACAGCAGCACTCGCCATAAAAGAGCCTCCTTTCCCGGAAGTATAACAGCTTTTCCAAAAAATGAGCGGGGCGGGCGCTTTGCATACCCGCCCCGCTCGGACAGGGCTTTTTTCCGATGCTCGTCATCGGAAAATGAATGGGGATCGAAAATGATGAAGAAGGAGAACCGCAAACCATTGCGGAAAACGCTTTATCAGCCGAGAACTGCGGGAACCTGATCGTTCATGTTCTGGATGCCCTCGTCCACGGTCTCGCTCATGGTCATAATGGCATCGTGCTCGGCGTTCAGAATGGTCTCGATATCAGATGCGTACTGGGTGTAGGGCATTTCCAGATAGACATTGCTAGTGGTCAGTGCATCCACAGAATTGCTGTCCTCGGGGAAGCCCTCGGTGGACTTGATGATCTCGGCGGTAGCAGCGGAGCCGCAGGCCGGGAAGGTGCCGGTCTTGGCAATGGCCTGTGCGCCCTCCTCGGAGACACACCAGTTGATGAAGTCGGCAGCGGTCTCTGCCTTGGGAGAATCGGCGTTGATGGCCAGACTGGTCACAGTGCCCAGCGTAGAACCAGCCTCTGCACCGGCGGGGTGCGGATACTTGACGATGCCCCAGTTGAACTTGGTCTCGGCATCCTTCATGTAAGCTTCCAGCGTGGAAATGAACCAGCTGCCCATGTTGACCATTGCGCACTGCTGGTTCTCAAAGGCTGCGGAGTAGTGCAGAGAAGAGGTCTTGAGGTAGCCGTAGTCCATGCAGATGCCGTCCTTCTGCTGGGCAATGACCATATCGTAGGTGGGCTTCATGAAGTCGTATTTGCCGTCGATGATGGTGTTCTTGCCGTCCAGAATGGAGAACAGAGAAGCGGCGGAGCGCCAGGTGTGGTAGTGGCAGCCATAGACCTTGGTGTCGCCGGAGCCGCTGGTCATCTTGCGTGCCAGAGCATCGTAATCTTCCATCGTCAGGTCATTGGAGGGATACTCCACACCGGCCTTATCGAACAGATCCTTGTTGTAGTACAGCACCCAGAAGTCGCTGCGGAAGGGCACGGCGTAGAAGTTGCCGTCATCGGTGGTCAGCTGCTCGATGGTGCCGTTGAAATCGCCGGTGTCGCGGGTCAGCACCTCGTTCAGGGGCTTGAGGTAGTCCAGATTGATCAGGTTTGCGTAGCCGGGGATATCCTTGACGGTCACGACATCCAGATCGGCGCTGCCGGCCAGCTGGGTAGCCAGAACGGTCATGTAATCGCTGGAGCCCAGATCCACCATCTCGATGGTCACGTCCTTGTGGCTTGCCATGTAGCCGTCGGCCATGGCCTGCCAGTAGGGGGTGGACTCCTTATCCCACACCGACCACTGCAGGGTAACAGGGCCTGCTGCTGCGGATGCAGCGGTGGAACCGGCAGTGGAGGAAGCAGCGGTGGAGCTTGCGGAAGAGCCGCCGCAGGCGCTCAGAGCAGCAGCAGCGCCGCAGGCAGCGGCAGCGGTAAGGAACGAACGACGAGAGATCTTTTTCATAAGTGTGTCCTCCTTCAGGGCAGTGTGTGTATTGCGTGCAACGGTCTCCCCCGTGCCGGGGAGCCACTCGCTTTTGTTGACACTAGGATACCGCACAAACGCAAAAACCGGAATGGAAAAATTCCGGGAAGAGTTGCAGTTTTTCTGTATCTTTTAAAAAAAGATGCACTTTCTTACACTGGAGTCTGCACTTTCTTGTTCTCTTGCACAGTTTACATCTATGGCACAAGAAAAAAGCGTATAAAGTACACAATTTTCATGAAAAAAGTCGTTGACAAACCGCGCCGGAATCAGTACTGTATAAAGGAAAGAATGCAAAATATTACCGGAAAGGAGGCTCCGCTATGAAGAGCAGCCATCGTTTCCCGCTGCGGCGGCAGATCGTGTGGGGGATGCGCTTTTTTACCATCCTTACCTCGCTGGCCGTGGGCGCGGCGCTGTTCACCCTCTCCAACCAATATGTGCGCGCCAACTCCCTGCAGGCGGCAGAGTTCAACCTGCGGCTGGTGGCTACCTCCATCGAGACCAGTCTGGACAGCGCCGATGCTCTTTTGAACTGGGCTTCCATCGACAGCACCGTGCGGCGGTACATCTCGCAGGAAAATATCAACGGCACCCAGACCATTGCCGCCTACGAAGCCGTGCAGGAAAAATACTATTCCAGCACCCTGTACAGCCATATCCTCCGCTTTTTTATTACCAATGAAAACGACCGGCATTTACAGTTCGGCACGCTGAACTCCTCGGCGGCGCTCAACCGCACCAGCATAAATCAGTTTCTCCCCAAGGGGTATGGGATGCAGTTCACCACCGACCCGCTGCTGCCCGGTAGCCCGGACTGCATCGCCCTCAGCCAGCCTGTCCGCTGCGGCAAGGGCACCTTGCACCGGGGCAGCACCTACCTTGCGCTGGACACCGCCATTATCACCGACCCGGCCGCGGGCTACAGCCTGACCGACGGCAGCGCCCTGTACTGGGAGATGGGCAGCCGCCTGTGGCAGATCGAAAACGGCAGCCTGACCGAGATTGAAAACCCGCTGCGGGAGGTGGACTACACCCTGCGCACCGGCAGCAATAACGGCGTGACCGAGCAGACCGCATGGCAGGGCAAGGTGCAGCTGGACGGCCAGAAGTATTATGTAGTCAAGGTAACACTGAACGGCCGCAGCGCGGCGCTGGTGCAGCTTTTGCCCGCAAATACCTTTTTGCTGCACTACGGCGTGTACCTGTGGCTGGTCGCCCTTGGCACTGCCATCATCTGGGGACTGAGCTTTTTGATGCAGCACTGGCTGGAGCGGGTCATCACCCGCCCGGTGGAGGCGCTGCAAAAGCGCATCGAGACCGTGGGCAGCGGCAACTTTGCCCCGGACCGCACGGTGGAGTGGAACAACGAGCTGGGCGACATCGGCCGGGGCATCAACCAGCTGGCTGAAAACGTGGACAGCCTGATGACCCGCCGGGTGGAGGACGAGCGCCGCAAGCAGGAGCTGGAATACCGGATGCTGCAAAACGAGGTGAACCCGCACTTTATCTACAACACCCTCAACAGCATCCGCTGGATGGCTACCATCCAGCACGCACCCGGCATTGCCGAGATGGTCACCGCCTTTGCGCGGCTGACCAAGAGCATCTCCAAGGGCACCCAGAAGCTGGTGCCTTTGCAGGAGGAGCTGGCATTGCTCAACGATTACTTTACCATCCAGCAATACCGCTACGGCGGCGACTTGGAAATTGAGGTCTCCCGCATTGAAAGCGAGACCCTTTGCCGGGACTGCATGATCCCCCGGTTCACCTTGCAGCCGCTGGTGGAAAACGCCATCTTCCACGGGCTGGAGCCCAAGGGCGGCCACGGCAGCGTGCTGCTGGATATCTCCACCGACCCGGATACCGGGGACGTATTGCTGCGTATTACCGACGACGGCGTGGGCATGCCGCCGGAGCTGGTGGCGCATCTTCTGGACGAGCCCGCCGAGGGTGCCGAAAAGGCTGAAAAGTTCCGTCATGTCGGCCTGTGGAACGTGAACCGCCGCATCCGGTATTCCTTTGGCGAGGGCTACGGCCTGACCATTGAAAGCGAAGAGGACGTGGGCACCGAGGTCACCATCCGGCTGCCCTATCAACAGAAAGGAGACACCCATGCTGCGGATATTACTGGTGGATGATGAGCCGCTGGTGCTCATCGGCCTGCAGGGGATGCTGGAATGGGAAAAGCTGGGCTATACCGTCTGCGGCACCGCCCGCAACGGCAAACTGGCGCTGGAACTCATTGAGCGGGAGAAGCCGGATATCGTCATTGCCGACGTAAAAATGCCGGTGATGGACGGGCTTACCCTTGCCCGCACCTGCCGGGAACGCAGCGCCCTACCCGCCTTTATCATGCTGACCAGCTTTGAAGAATTTGATTACATCAAGCAGGCCATGGGTGCCGGGGTGGTGGATTATCTGGTCAAGCTGGACCTGACCCCCGAGAACCTGCAAACCGCCCTTGCCAAGGCCGCCGAAAAGGTAAAAAAGGAGCGCGCTTTGCTGGGCGAATTGTCGGCGCAGGAAAACCTTGCCGAGAGTGTGCGCAGCTATCAGGAGCGTTTTTTCGTGCGGCTGTACGCCGGGCTGTTCCCGGACGAAGCCGCATTGGAGCAGCCTTTGCAGCACATGGAGCTGAACCTTGCAAGCGACGCCTATCTTGTAGCCAGCTGCGAGATCATCGCCAACACCGCCCTTACCCCCGCCCAGCAGCTGAAGCTGAGTTTTTCCTGCGGGCGGATGCTGGAGACCACCCTGCAAAACTACCTGCCCTGCTATGTGACCGGGGCGGATGCCATGCGCTGCAATGTGCTGTTCTGCCTGACCGATGCCCAGTGCCAAAACTACCGGACGGTGCTGCGCCCGCTGCTGGAACGCGCCAGCCAAATTCTATACAACTATTTCACGGTACGGCTGCTCTGGGCGGTAGGACGCCCCACCGGCTCCCTGCTGGGGCTGGCGCGCCGCTGCCGGGAAAACGCCCACCTACAGCCCCTGCTCACGGTGGAGCAGCCCATCCAGTTCGTGGAGGTCAACGAGGGCGACGCCACCGCCGGGAAGATGCAGGTGGTGGCACAGGTGCAGGAATATATTCAGAGCCACCTTTCCGAGCGGCTGACGCTGGCCGATGTGGCGGCGGTATTCAATTTTTCGCCCAACTACCTCAGCCAGCTGTTTGGCAAATACGGCGACAGCGGCTTTGTGGAGTACATTACCGAGACCCGCATCGCTGCGGCGAAGGAGATGCTGGAACAGGGCGATTTGAAAGTATACGAGATCGCTGAGAAACTGGGGTACGAGAGCGCCTTTTATTTTTCCAAGGTGTTCAAAAAGGTCACGGGGCTCAGCCCGCGGGAATACCAGCAAAGTATTTAAAATCGGAGGCTTTTATGATACAGGAACAACTTTCTTTTCTGCCGGAATTTCTTCCCGATTACCGGCCCTTCCCCCCTGCCAAGGAACGTACTGCATGGCAGGGGCTGCCCCTGCGGGCAAAGCAGCGCTTTTTGCAGGCGGGAGAAGCCGCGCTGCAAACGCCCATTGCGCCCCTGCCGCTCTCGCTCTGGCTGGATTTCACCCACACTGGGCGGCGCACCCCATGGGAGGCGGCTTACTTCTCCCGCCGGGCGCGGCTGTGCGCGCTGGTATGCGCCGAATGCATGGAGCACGAAGGGCGCTTTCTGGATGAAATTGCAGATACCGTATGGGCGATCTGCGAGGAAAGCGCATGGCAGCTGCCCGCCCACAACAGCTATGTGCGGGACACCCCGCAGCTGCCCCTTCCGGACATCACCCGCCCCATCGTGGACCTGTTTGCCGCCGAGACCGGCGCGCTGCTGGCGCTGACCCGGTACTTACTGCCCGATGAGCTGGATACTGCCGCGCCGGGCATCACGGCGAGGATGGAGCGGGAGCTGGACGCCCGCATCCTGACGCCTTATTTTACAAGCCACTTCTGGTGGATGGGCAACGGCGCAGAGCCTATGTGCAACTGGACGAGCTGGTGCACCCAGAATGTGCTGCTCACGGTCTTTCTGCTGCCCACCACGCAACAGCAGCGAAAAGCTGCCGTCAAACAGGCAGCGTACAGCCTCGACTGCTTTTTAAAGGACTACGGCGCGGACGGCTGCTGCAACGAGGGTGCGCAGTATTACCGCCACGCCGGGCTGACCCTGTGGGGCTGCCTTGAAATTTTGTCCAGCATTGTGCCGGAGGCCTTCTCTCCCCTGTTCCATGAACCTAAAATCAAAAATATTGCGGAGTACATCTGCAATGTCCATGTGGAAGGGCCTTACTATCTGAACTTTGGCGATTGCAGCCCTCTTGCCGGGCGGTGCGGCGCACGGGAATACCGCTTTGGGCAGGCTGTTGGCAGCGATGCCCTGCAAGCCCTTGCGGCGGCAGACTTCCGTGCCGATGCCGACCCCGACCATTTGCAGAACCCGGACGGCAGCACCCACATCAACCTGTGGTACCGGCTGACCACCGCCTTTGCAGAAGAAGAAATGATGGCGTACTCCGCAACGCCCCGGCACCATTTAACGGTGTGGTACCCCAGCGTGGGCGTCTATGCCGCGCGGCAGGGCAGCTGGGTGCTGGGTGCAAAGTTCGGCTCCAACGGCGACAGCCACAACCACAACGATACCGGCAGCATTACTGTATACAAGGACGGCAGACCGTTCCTGATCGATATCGGAGTGGAGAGCTACACCAAAAAGACCTTCAGCCCCCAGCGGTATGAGATCTGGACGATGCAGAGCGCATGGCACAACCTGCCCACCTTTGACGGCGTGCAGCAGCTGCCCGGCGCGGAATACGCCGCCCGGGAGGTGTGCACCGAGGAAAATAGCATCACCGGCGAACTGGCGGGCGCGTACCCTCCCATCCCGGGGCTTACCACCTACCACCGCAGCGTATCTGTCAGCGAACAGGGCATCACCCTGCGGGACGAAACGGACTATCCCGGCACAGTGGAGCTGACCCTACTCACCGAGCAGCAACCCGTCCCCACTGCGGACGGCTTTGCGGTGGGCACACTGGGCGGCATTCGGTTTGACCCGGGTGCCGCAACAGCTGCTGTTACGCCGGTGCCCATCACCGATCCGCGCCTGCGCACCGCATGGCCGGAAACGGTCTATAAAATCACCCTGCATTTCCAAAAAATGCTGAAGCTCGAACTGTACTAAGGAGAACTGCCATGGAGACCATCAAGCTGAAAATTCTGGACGAAGCCGGCCACACCCTGATGACCTGTGACGCTGACACCGCCGTATCCCTTGTTTACACCAACTGCTACAAGCCCGGCGACCGGGTGGCACTGGAGATCGACCATCCCGGGCAGTACTGCGTCATCCAGTTCGAGGACACCATGCCCGAAGCCCTTGTGTATGTGGTCAAGCGGGAGATCAATTTCCACATTCCCTTCGGGGAGCAGGCCATCACCTATTCGCCCAAGAGCTTTGTGGGCAGCCGTCATGTCATCCGGGCACGGCTGGCGCTGCCGGAGGAGATTGCCGCCCGGCGGAATCTGGCCTTTAACTGCTATGACGAGCACGGCGACACCGGCTTTTACCCCCACGCCAGCGCCAACGTAGAAACGCGCGGCGAGGCGGTGTTTGCCGCCCGCAACGCCATCGACGGCATTTTTGAGAACAGCGCCCACGGCGAGTATCCCTACCAGAGCTGGGGCATCAACCGCGACCCGAACGCAGCCCTGACGCTGGATTTTGGCCGGGAAGTACTGCTGGATGAGCTGCGCATCACCGAGCGGGCAGATTTCCCCCACGACAACTACTGGGTCAAGGCCACGGTGGAATTTTCTGATGGCAGCCAGCTGGACATCCCGCTGGTGAAAAGCGCCAAGCCCCAGAGCGTGGCCTTTGAGCCCAAGCGGGTGCGCAGCCTTGTGCTGAAGGATCTGATTCAGGCCGAGGGGACTTCCCCCTTCCCGGCGCTGACCCAAATCGAAGCCTTTGGCACCGAGGTGAAGTAAAATGAGCATCTACAATGCCCTTTATGGGCGGGACGGCCACGGCGTAGGCCCAAACGAGCCGGAGAAAAAAGGCTTTGCACGCTTTTGCCAGATGGTCGGCCGCGACCTTGGCCAGCTGCTGGGCACGAACCTGCTGGTCTGCGTGCTCTGCCTGCCCGCTGCGCTGGGGGTCTCGCTGGGGGTCACCCTGCTCTCCCTGCCGCTGACGGTGGTGTGCAGCGCGGTCACCGGTCTGCTGACCGGCCCTGCCATGGTGCTGCTGGCAGACTGTGCCCTGCGCAGCTTGCAGAACGACCCCTCTCAGTGGCTGCCCCGGGCAAAACAGACCCTTGCCGCCTATTGGAAAGCCGCCTGCGGCTTTGGCTGCATTGGCACGCTGGTGCTGGGGCTGCTGTGCTTTGTGTCTGCCTTTGTGTTTGAAGCCGCCGCGCAGCAGGGGTATTACCCCGGGCTTGCGGTGCTGGTATTTCTGGCGCTGGACTTTCTGGTGCTGGCGGTTCTGGGCACTCTGTGCGCCGCCGTTCTGCCGCTGCAAGTCCCCGTCCCGGACAGCCTGCTGCGCCGGGCGGGCAGGCTGCTGGCTGTCGCCCCGGCGCGCTGCGTCCTGGCAGGCGTTCTCATGCTGGCGGGCATCGGCGGCATGATCTTGCTGTTCCCGGTCAGCGTGTTCTGGGCGGTGCTGTTCGGCTTCTGGCTGCCGGGGCTGGCAGCGATGCAGACCCTGTTCCCGGTTTTGCGGCAGGAATACGGCGTAGAGGTGCGCAGCATCCCGCGCCCGGCAGCGCCGGATAAGCCCCTGACCGCACAGGAGCAGAAAAAGCGCTCCCGCGCCAACTGGTGGTATTACAACTGGGGCATCGTGGCGGTGGCGGCAATGGTCATTGTGGGCGTGGCATATGTGGCGCACGGCCTGCTGACCACCGTAGACCCGGACTATACCGTGGCAGTGGTCACGGCAGAAGCCCTGCCGGACGAGGCCGTACAGCGCCTGCAGACTGCGCTGGCAGACTATGCGGAGGACGCCAACGGCGACGGGGCGGTCATCGTGCAGGTGAATAACTACACATGGAGTGCCGATGCCGCCCTGACCGACATGAATGGCCAGATGGCGGGTGCCACCCAGATGAACACCGACCTTGCCAACGGCGAAAGCAAAATCTGGATCTTGGATGACCCGGAGGGCTTCGAACAGGCCTATGGGGCGCTGAGCGAAAAGCTGGGCGCGGAATGGCAGACAAAGCTTATCCCGTGGCGCAGCCAGCCCGCCCTTTCCGGGCTGGAACTGGGCAGCTACAACACTGCCGCCGATGGCAGCCAGACTGTTGATATCCAGAGCCGCTTTGCCGGGTACAGCGTGGCAGTGTTTGATGCTTCAGATGCGTTGTGGCAGGCGCTCAATTCGTAAACAGAAACGACCGTCCGTTCTCTTTTTGTTTATGTGGTATTCTATACACAGAAAAATAGACGGAGGCATACCGCCATGAATCCCCATACCACGCTGAATCTTGCCAAGATTGCTCTGTGCGCGGTGGAAACCGTACTGAGGAATACTTCGCCCGATGCAGAGGACTATCCCCCAGCCAGTTGAATAAAATAACAACGCTGCAAGTGCTTATCGTCAGGCTGTTACAGATGCAGCAGCATAAAACGGACATCTCTTCAATAAAAAAGTCAAGTAG
>ENA-OYWJ01000691-OYWJ01000691.1-human-gut-metagenome-genome-assembly--contig:-NODE-691-length-15132-cov-6.163759_pt1 | contig 15132 bp, 10 predicted proteins | sample MGYA00244169_ERZ653395 | MGnify/ENA primary metagenome ERZ653395 (study PRJEB26926, sample SAMN06165120) | human gut metagenome | biome: ENVO:00009003; feature: ENVO:2100002; material: ENVO:00002003...
AGTTACAATGAGGCATATCCTTTCAAGCTCGTTTTGAAATTTTTCGGAACTGTATGCGAAGAAGTGATCTCCTTCAATCTCCGTACAGCTTACACCGCCTTCAACAGCGCTGCTCCACGCAAGCATGCTATCTCTGCCGAAATAAATGTCACCACTGCCGTAAAAAGAATCAACAGGAGTTTTCATAAGCCGTTCGCCTTGATACTTGAAGCTGTCGTGAAGCTGATAGTCAAGAAAAATTATAGGCAGGAAATATTTATGGAACTCCTCGCTTCGGATAAGTTCCTCGCTCAGACCGCCCAGCTTCATTACTTCTTCCGGCAGCATTTCTATTCCCATACTGCTCTTATAACCCGGAACAGGAAGCTGAGGCGCTGAATGTGCACACAGAATAAGCCTCTGTGCAGGAGTTCCAAGTTTCTCCAACCGCAGAGCGCAGCGAAAGGCAATAAGCGCACCGAGACTGCAGCCCAAAAGTGCGAAGGGCTTTTTACTCGCCGATTGAAGCTGTAACACGGCGTCGCAGCAGTCATTTACAAGACTGTCCCAATCTCTTTCAAACGGCTCGTCCATTCTTGAACCGTGTCCTGCAAGTTCTACGGGAACAATCTCGACCGCACCGGAAATATTCTTCATAAGATGATAATATGAGCTTGCACTTCCGCCTGCATGATTAAAGCAATATACACGCACCTCACCGTCACTTCCGCCGCAGTTCAAAAATGGGAAAAACGGATATGGTCTCGAAATCATACGTTTTCCTCCGATGTTCTGCCGGCACTTACTTTTCTGTCAATAACAGCAGCCCAATCTTTTATAGTAGGATTGTTCAGCACGTCAACTACTGTAAGCTCCACTGAGTAATGCTGTCTTACCCAAGCCGATATCTTCATTGCGGCGATCGAATCACCGCCCATAGAATAGAAATCGTCCTCAATAGCAATATCGTCGTCTTCAATTATGTCACGGCACGCTTCAAGCAGCTTTAATGCAGTTTCACTGCCCTGTGTAAATATTTCCTCTGTTTTCTCGTGCTGTGAAATCTGCGGTATCATTTGTTTAAGCTTTTTGCGGTCGGGTTTGCCGTTGAAAGTAAGCGGTATTTCATCCAGTCTCACAAATTCCGAGGGTATCATATAATCTTGAAGTGACTTTCCAAGACTTGCTCTGAGCTTTTGCTCATCCACCTCAATTTCCGAAGTATAGAAAGCCAATATCTTATTAGTCTTATCGTTTACTATCACCGTACAGGTAAGGATCGGATCATAAAGCTTTACTGCATTTTCTATACCAACAAGTTCTATGCGCTTGCCGTTTATCTTTACCTGAAAATCATCTCTTCCCATGATGCGAATATTACCGTCGGGGAGATATTTTCCCTTGTCTCCCGTATTGTAAACACGGCGACCGCAGTATGAAGTAAACCTGCGGGCGTTTTCTTCATCGTTTCCGATATATCCCCGTGAAAGGCTTATTCCCGAAACGTACATGGTTCCTGTTACGCCGACAGGACAAAGCTTCATATTATCGTTAAGAATAAAATATGATGTGTTTGGGAATGGTTTTCCATATGGAATATAGTCTGATGAAAGCTCCTTTTGCTCCACCTCGTGAAATATATTCCATACCGTAGTCTCGGTAGGTCCGCCTACGCTTATGACTTCTGTGTCGGGACACAGAGATCTTATCTCACTCACAAGAGCTGGACGTACCCAGTCACCGCCAAGAATAACGGCTTTGAGATACCGTCCTGCCCTTTTGCAGGTCTCTTTATCAAGAAACGTGAACATTTCCATAAAAGCGGGAACGGAATTCCACACAGAAACTTTATACTTTTCCATAAGTACAGCCCAATGAGATGGTTCCTTACGCTTTTCATCTGTCGGAACTACAACCGTGCCTCCTAACATAAGAAGTCCTAAAGTATCGTACAATGCCAGATCGTGACCGAAGCTGGTAACTGCTAATCCAACAGGTTTTTCAGGGAGTCCGTAAAGATGCGGTGTATTTATAAAGCAGTGGGAAAGACCTTTCTGTGAAATAGAAACGCTTTTTGGTATGCCTGTAGAACCGGAAGTGTTGATGATAACTATCTCATCATCAGAAGATATAGAAGCAGGATCAATAAAAAGTTCCTCACTTTTTTCTGTATGAAAAAGCTCTTTTTCGGCTATAAGCAGACTAACTCCGCTTTCCTTAAGATCATCGGTAAGTTCTTTGGAAACAATAAGCGTATCTATATCTGCATTTTTCATGCAGGCAAGCACGGAAGCCGTCGGCATTTCCGATTCAAAAGGCATATAGGAAATACCGCCGCAGATACAGGAAACGGCAGCTGCAATCTGCTCGGGTGATTTATTCATATATATAGCGACACGAGCAGGCAAAGAGCCGTTATTAGTCTTTTTGATCGCAGAAAGAAAACTTTGCGCCATATCCTTCAGTTCCCTGTAACTGAGAGTACCATTCTCACAGGCAATAGCTGTTTTTTCACTTTCTGTATCCAGCGAACGGATGAGTTTTTCCGCAATGCTGACAAATGACGGCTCTCTGCCGCTGTCGTTAAAAGCATTTTCGCTGATGATCTTCATATCCTTTTTGCAAACGCTGAGACCTGACAGTGAATTTACAATTTCAGGTTCGGAAGCCAAACGAACGGTGTTCTCCATAAAACAGTCAGCTATCCCTTGAGCCACATATTCGGGAAGTATATTTGACTCATAGTTCATAATAAATGCCACTTTTCCGGCACATTTTGCAAGAAGCACCTCTATCCAGTTCTGACTTGTGTATGTTCTTATATACTCCTTGCGGAAATTATTCAAATCGCTGCTCCGATCGGAATCCACCGTACTGGTGAAGGTTATCGGCGCAGGTATAGAAGCGCCTATTCTTTCACGGAATATTTTCAATATATCCGTTCCAATATAAGAACTGTGCTCCTGACAGTCAAGAAGAGTATCTTGAGTCTGCACAGCAGTTTCCGAAATTGAAAGATCTCTGCTGTCATCGAAATGAACAAAAGTAAAATTGGAACAAAGTCCGATAGTTTTTTCTATATTTCTGCATTCGGGAGGACGCACCGACATGGGAACATTTATAAAGAAACTTGCATTTTTGCTGTACAGTCTGAGAGTCTTACCAAACATGGTAAGAAGAAGAACAAAAAGGGTAACACCCTCGGTTCTTGCTATCTTTCCCAAAGCAGTGTACTCTTCATTGGTAAACCATCTAACGATCTGTTTGCTTATCGGCTTATCCACCTGTTCGGGACGCACGCGCATAGGCAGTTTAGGACGATGAGAAACGTTGTTGACCATTTCTCTCCAATATTTTTCATCCTCTTTGTATTCTGCGCTCGTCTTTAGGGATTGCAGATATTTACAGTAGTCCTTGAACTCGCACGGTGTCGGCAATTCCTCACCTTTATACACACTGTCCAACTCCTGAATAAGTATCTCCAGACCTTCACCGTCAGACACAAGACCGTCATACGAGCAATGAATTACAGCTTTTCCCTTGTCGAGTACGCTCACACAAAAAGCTATGAGCGGAGGTTTAGATGGATCGAACTCATGAGCAAACTGCCGTTTTCTTATCTCTTCAAGCCTCTTTTGGCGCTCCTCATCTTCAAGTCCTCTTAGATCATATTCCGGTATATCAAAATCATAGTCATTTACAACACGGCAGGTGTTGTCCTCACTATAAGCCATTCTGGTAAAAGCATGACGATCTATGATTTTCTTAGCAGCCTCAAAGAAACGCTTTCGATCGTAACTGTCACAGGAAAGCTCAAAATATGTCTTTGAGGCGCAGCCACCGAGAGTAACATGGTCATTTCTTCCTGTATATACCACTTTCTGCATATCTGTGATGCTGACTGATTCAGACTGAGGGCAAATCTTTTCTTCATTAGCTTTATCGCCAACACATTCGCACAGTATTTCCGCTATACTATTGACAGAGTTATTTCTAAACAGAACTTTCAACGGTATTTTTTGACCATATTTCTTTTTGATCTTTACCTGAAGCTTTGAAAACTCAAAAGAACCTCCGCCGATCTCCAAGAACGAAATATCATTGTCTTCGGGTATCTCACGGCAGAGTATCTCACGGAATATATTCCTTATTTCTTCTTTTATTTCATTTATATTCATTTTTTAGCGCTCCTTCATATTAATTTCTATCTGTCATTCGGCAATAGTACGTACAACTTCAGCGGCATATCCGTCAGCAAGCATTGAAACAAACTCTGACGAAAACAGCTCCTCGGGGTAAACTATGCTGAGATACAATTGCCCGTCAAGCTCGAAGGATTGAACGTCCAGCCAAACCTGCGGAGTCTGCGACAGCATAAGCGAAACCGTTCCGAAGCAGCGTTCAAATCTACTGCTTATAAGCGGAACTTCGAGCATCGGTGAGAATACTATCGGTGCAATATACCTGCACTCGGGATGGGAAGCAGCGATAAGCCTGCGAGTTTTTCCTGCGCTGAACCCTGAAAAACTGCAAAGCCTACCGAACTCCTGCGAAAGAGCAATAAGTCTCGCGTTCACCGAAGAATTGTCTTTTCTGCTCACAGGTACCAGTTTTATATCGGTAAAATCACCGACATTGTTCCATTCATCTGCACTTCTGCCAAACCAAGGAACATTCAGCAATATGCCTTTCGTTTCATTAAAACGAAAATATGCCTGTGCAAAAGCACTCATAAGCAGCACCTCAAGTCTTATTCCCAAATCTTTAGCTTTGTTCTTAATCAAGCTCCATTTACCCGCAGGAACAAATCTATCTTCTGCAAGGTAGCGGCATCCGTTCAGTTTCTCCGGCGTTTTCTTTAAAGGAAGCTCTAAATCGGTACAATAACCGGCAGCATCGGCGGAAATTATCTCTTTAGCCTTTTTTCGTCCCGATCTCGCCGCAGCGGATCGCTTTTCAAGCAACAAAGATGAGTGAGTAAGAACAGGACTGTACCCATCGTCTTCATAAAAACAAGCTAACTGCTCTAAAACGTTTATAAAGCTGCGAACATCACCTGCAATAAGTTCCCAGTCGAAAATCAAAAGCTCCTCGTTGTCAGCAATATGGATAAGAGCAAGTCCCGTGCAGCAGCCAACCTCAACATCCAACATCCTGTGTGAACGTTCTTCACGGAAACGAGAAATAAACGACTCACGGCGATCCAGCTCTTCACCGGAAATATCATAGTATTCAAGAACGCTGCATTCAGGCAATCCCTCCATAAGAGTTATCTCACCACCGCTGTATCTTGAATGCAGTTCTTCATGAAGCAGGAACACCTTTTTCCATGCGGCAGCAAGCTTTTCTCTGTTCACAGCTTTGCAGTTAAATTCAAAATACGCATGGCACCCCACTCCACCAAGCGGAATATCACTGTTCCTGCCCAACAGATATGCACACTGCAAGTCGTTCATCATATTCATATGTTCACCTCCGCAGCCTCAGCGACAAGTTTTTTCTTGTCTACTTTGTTCACTGCAGTAAGCGGAAAACTGTCAACATAATACAATCTGTCAGGCCATTTGTATGCAGCAATATCTTTTTCACGAAGGAAGCAGTGAATATCGCTCAGAGTAAGTTTAACTCCGTCATTTTTTATAAACATACCGACAAGATTTCCCATTTCTTTATCAGGAAGCCCTGCAACAACGCAGTCGCTTATCAACTTATGAGTACGCAGACAGTTTTCAAGTTCGGCAGGCATTATTTTTTCGCCGCACTTATTTATCTGCTCCACAGCCCTTCCGGTTATAGTCAATTCTCCCCGCTCGTTGAGAAACGCCAAATCTCCCGTCTTATAATAACCGTCCGCAGTAAAGCTCTCTGCGTTTGCCTTATCATTACGAAAATATCCTGTTATAGTGTAGGGACCCCGTGTCACCATTTCTCCCTCCGAACCCGTAGGAAGAGGTTTACCGTCACTGTCCAGAATGAGTATCTCGTCATACGGTGAAATCGGTCTTCCTTGCTTTCCGCTGTCCGGTCCGGTTCTATAGCTCGGGGCATAGCAGGTATTCAGACCTTCAGCTGTTCCATATATTTGCAAAAGTGTACAGCCTAACACCTTATCGGCTTTTTGTTCAATATCAGCAGGCAGCATTGCACCGCCTGTCATAACAAAACGTAAACTTGAAATATCGGCATCATCATCGTCCTCTCGGTACTTTATGCAAAGACCAAGTACGGCAGGAACCATTGCAGTATATGTTACCCGCTCTTCTTCAATAAGATCGAATATCTCCATAGGTGAGGCACTGTCGGTAATCACGACCCTGCCTCCGTACATGAGCGTTCCAAGAACTCCGGGATTGCCCAAAGTGAAGTTATGAGCTGCGGGAAGAGCCGCCAGAAAAACAGAACTCTCGTCAAGTTCACAGCGTTTTCCTATCACCGTATTGTCATAGATATAATCACCATGTGTACGGGGGATCATTTTGGGGATACCTGTAGTTCCTCCCGAAAGAAGCAACATAGCAATATCTGTATATGCAGGTGCATCATAAACCGTATCGGTGTTATCCATTTCCATAGCGCTGCGAATATCATCTCCGTTGAGCAAAAACTCTATGGAGCTTTCTTCTGAAGCGACAAGCTTCGCAGTCTCCTCACAGTCTGCGTGGAAGATAGTATCCATGGTTATGCAGGCACGCGGCTTTGCGATGCTGCATATCCCTGATATTTCATATTTTCCATGGGCAGGAAGCATCATAACCGGAATTATACCGCCGCGCAGAAGTGCAAAAAGAGTCACCGTCCACTCGATCGAATTAGGAACCTGAAAAATAACAATATCGCCTTTTCTCAAACCAAGTCTATAAAAATACGCCATAAGATTATCAGACTTTTCATCGAGCTCCTTGTAAGTAATGGTCTCACCGTCGCAGCTTATAGCGACTTTATCTCCCCAACGCTCCGCCCAATCAATAAGGCAGTCTTTATAAGTTATTTTCCGAAAATCTTCGCAATTCTCTCGAATACCGTCCCATTTTTTCATCATATTTTCCTCTTATTCCCGAGCACCCTTCAGACTGTCGGTCATATTTACTTTCTTTACTTTTTTCCCAAGAAGCCAAAGAGAAACGATATAAGATACCGTCACTGCTCCCGAGAAGATCAAAATGCTCATCGGACTTGCATACGAAGGTATGTATGCCTGAAAACTTGCTGTCGATGCTTCAAAATATGCGGAGTTTATTACCCAGCCGCCGAGAAGCGAAAGGATTATTCCCAACGGTATCAAAATGTGATATATATTGACCGTTATTTTATTTATTTCTCCGCTGTGATAGCCGAGAACTTTAAGCATGGATATTGTAACAGAATTTTCCTCGATAATCATATTTACCATGAGGTAAATTACTATCGCACAGATTATCATTCCGAAAATGAACATGATATATACCATCATTTTCATGGAAGATATAACGTTCTGTATCATATCTTTCATATCTTCCTTTTTTATTGTAAGCATTATGCGGCTGTCATCGAAAGCCATGTCTTTTTCCGACATGATGAGATTGTAACCGCCGTCTTCTATGTCCAGCAGATTCCTTACGTTTTCCTCGGAAGAATATAGTACGGACTGTGCTTTGTTCTCGATCACTCCTGCTATCTCTACAGTATATTTCTCCATAGAGCATATATCTCTTAACTCCATCTTATCTCCCTTTTTAACACCGAATATGACAGAAGCCATGGAAGAGACATAATATCCGTCCGAAAGCCTTACCTCCGATCCGTCTGCCGGTTCAAAGTTAAGATAGGAGTTCTTTTCGGAAGTTCCGAAAAGAATTATATTATTCTCGCTTCCTTCCACTTCAAAGTTTACGCTCAGCATTTTCTCTCCGCCGTCTATATCGTCCGTATACACAGAGTCGAGAAAGTATTCATATTCGAAGCTTCCCATTTTGTCGATGACCTTATCACCATAGTTTTTGCAGGAATCGTTCATTATTACGGATACAGCCATCACAAGTCCGCTGACAAGAACTCCTGCGACTACCACAAAGGTTCTTGCTTTGTTGTTCAGTATTGCGCGAAATCTGAATTTTCTTCGGAAATTCATGCTGCTATGCGCAAAAGCTCCTCCTGTCCTGCGGCTTGAATTGTTTCCGCTAAGCATATCCACAACGCTTATACGAAGTATCTTTCTTACCGTGATAAACGAAGTAAGCATATAGAGCGTCACCGGAAGGGCCGACACCAAAACAACATTCTGCCACGAAATAGTATATTCCACAGGCAGTGACTCCAGTTTTGAGAAAAACTCACCCGCAATAAATTTGACCAACGTAAAAGTAAGAAGCAGACCAATTATCTCACCCGCAAGTCCCGGTACAAGCGAATATAAGGTATAGTGTATGATTATTTCCGATTTTCTGTAACCAAGAGCTGTCAGCGTACCGATATATTTCTGTTCGGAGTATACCTTTCTGCCAAGCACTACTGCAATTATAGCAACGACCAACAGCAGCAGAACAGGAAGGATCATATCGGTAATAACAGCAAACTGATCGATAGTCGCTTGTGGAGTAGTAATACGATGATTGGTTTCAGCAGTGATATATTCAGTAGTAGAATAATTTTCATATATATGCTTTCTGAATTCTTCTTCATTGTTGCGGCTGTAAATGACAGCATAATATTCCTCGGTATCTTCAAAGCTGTCGAAGGTATCGTCATCAACTACCGCCAAGCCAAAACTCGCCGCACGGCGGTAGCTGTCGGTCTGATTGCGTATCATAAAAAGATAGTCCGGACGTTCGCAGAAGCCTGTCACGGTATAGTGACTGCCTCCCAGATCTATACCATCACCGATAGAAATATCATTAGCTTCCGCAAAGCTTACCGAAAGACATATCTCACCTATATTTACGGCATCTTTACCGTCAACGATCTCATACTTATCCACAGTATGGCTCTTTTTAAAGACACGAACAGTGTAATCATCCTCCTCTTTGTCTGTGTAGAGCTGCTTTTCAATCTGTACACCATACTCCTTGTTCAAGCTTTCTATATTATCGTCCGTAAGAGGCAGATATGTCCTGAACTGTCCATCCTCCACGCAGTTGCGCTCAAAAAAATCCGTTACATACTTTTCCTCGCATTTTACCGATGTGCTGAACAGCAAAAACATCAGCACCGTTACCGCAGTCAGAAAAAAAAGGCTCACATAGAACGACAGATTACGCATTATTCCTCGTTTATATCGTTTATTCAAATTTCTCATAATTCTATACTTTCCACACTAAGTTTGTTATCGTTTTTCTCATTCAAGACAACTTGTCCATCTTTTATCCTTATTATCCTATCAGCCATGCAACGTATCTGTTCGTTGTGTGTGATGATGATAATGGTTGTTCCAAACTGCTTATTGACCTTTTCGATATATCTTAAAACAGCTTTTGACGAATGAGAATCGAGAGCTCCTGTAAGTTCATCACAAAGAAGCAGCTTGGGATTTTTTATCAATGCTCTTCCGATAGCCGTTCGCTGCTGCTGACCACCTGACAATTCCTTCGGGAAACGATAGCTGTACTTATCTATCTCCAAAGCTTTCATTATATCGTCAATATCCAAAGGCGAGGCTGAAATATCCGAAACTACCTCTATGTTCTCACAAACCGTCAAATCGGGTATAAGATTATAAAACTGAAAAACAAATCCAATATCCGAACGGCGAAACTCCGTCATATCCTTTGAAGACAGCTTGCTTATCTCACGACCGTCTATCATTATTGAACCCGAATCAAGTACATCAAGTCCGCCCAGCATATTGAGCAGCGTACTCTTACCCGAGCCTGACGATCCGAGTATAACACATATCTCGCCTTTTTCTGCATTGAGACTTGCTTTATTCAGAGCAAAGACCTCTGCCTCTCCTTTTCCGTATTTTTTCACAGCATCTTTTACTTCAATAAACACATCAATACCCACCTTAATTAAAATTTCAAAAAAAGACCGTCAAAACGTTATGCACGATAACGCAGAGGATCTTTCGCCGACCCGTATGTCAATATGATCGACCAAAAGCTTAGAGATGACCTCTGTACGAGATGACAAAGATCCGCAAATCAGACGCAAAAAAACGTTAGACAATAATTGCTAAGTTTTGCCTTGATACATCAAATGCCGGAGCAGAGAGAAAAATCAGCTTCTCTTTTTTTTTCGAGCATATACTAACATAGCCTCGTTCCAGCTTATGGGTTTCCATAAACAAAGCTTTTTCCGAAAAGAATGAATGATTCGCAAAAATATCATAGCTTTCGGAATCATTCGGGATCCCCATGCCTGTGTACTTAAAATAGCTTTCCTTGACAGTCCAGATTTTTGTGAAAAGCTCCACAGGGTCTTCTGCTTCATCAAGCAGCATTTTTTCGTTCACGGAAAGAAAAAACTCATCCACACCGTCAAAAGAGTTAATACGTTCCTGAACGTCAACACCTATACATTGGTCGGAGATTGCACAAACTGCAAAATCACCCGAATGCGAAAGATTGAAAAATATGTTATTTTCGTCCGCGAAGAACGGCTTGCCGAATTCGCCGATAACAAATTCGGGAGGAGATTTTCTATATTCGTGTTTCATTCCTGTAACAAGCAGCATATAAGCCGACGCACAGCGTTTTTTATCTGCAATATTCCTGTAAGCGTCCATTCGGCGCAGCCTTTCGTGAGGAATAAAATTTCTGCAATTATTAAGCTGCGCCTCGGTCATATCGCTTATCTTATCCATAACATACACCATGATTCACACCCCATACATCACTTTCGTCAGAACTATTACAGAGCCTGTAAGCAAGAGTTGTAAGCCCATACCATAGCGTACATAATCTTTGAACTTATACCCCAGTCTCATAGTCATTCCTATAAATCCACAGGAAAGTGGAGTAAGTATCGCAAGCCCTGCAGCCATCGTTATAGCAATAATAAAGGGAACACTGTCAATGCCCAACTCAGTAGTCAGCTGCACGGCAAAAGGGAGCACCATTATGACCGTAGTCGTGTTTGCAATAAGGTTGCTGATGATCGTTGTTATCAATACAAACATTGTAAGAAGCAATATCGGCGAAACATTATTCGGCATATGTTCCAGCACAACAGTACAGAATTTGCTAACCATGCCACTGTCGTTCAAAGCGTTTGCTATACCGATACTGCATCCCAGCCAAATTATAATATTCCAATCCACTTTTGCACAGGAACTTTTTTGATCGACAACACCACCTAAAATACATATTAGTGCGCCAATAATCGAAGCAGTTCCAACGGAAACATATTCCGTAATAAAAAGTATCATCATAACAACGCCTGCAAAAGCCGTCACTGAGCATTTCCGTCTATTCACTATAACAGTATCCTGTCCTTCAACGATCCTGTCAGCAGATGCAGTTTCACGTTCTCCCCAGATACGTCTGCCGCTCCCGAATCCAAATATAAGTATGTAAACCGAACCTATCAGCAACAGAATAGCGCCCATAGGCAGTAATTCAAACATGGATATGCCCCTGCCTGTCTCAGACTCAGCCAACGATGAAGCCACAAGAGTTGCAGGAGCGCCTATGAGAGTACACTGTCCTCCTAAAATAGCCATATATATCACCGGAAGAGTAATATCCTTCACTTTGATAGCTTTCATTTCCTTGGCAGTGCTGATACATATCACCATCATAAATGTGCAGACCACTTGATTATTCAGAAAAGCAGATGCAGCGGCGGCTATAAGTCCTGCAAGAAGTATTATGCTTACGGTCGCACTTTTCTCATTTTTTCCGCCCGAAAACTGTCTTATTACCCGTGCAATAACACGAGCCAGTCCGCTTTCGGTGCAGGCTATACCAAAAATCTCTGTTCCGAAAACTATAAGAACTATATCACTGCTGAAGCTTGAAAATACTGCCTGAGGGGTACAATCTCCGAATAAAACAAGAGCACAGCAGCCCGCCAAAGCTACTACAGATGTAGGGAATCGATCTATGATAAATAATATGATGCAAATGAGAAAAATAATGCCGACTGTCATATGGACATCTCCTTTGTAACGGTTTATAACTCAGGCAACGGGGCACATCTTGCGTAAGTTGCATATTCAACAAGCAATATGTTCCCAAACTGAATATACTGCGTTTAATGAAAGGGCAAGTCCTTTATTAAAAATAATTCAAACGATGAAAACAGTAAAGTTAGCTTAATCAACAGTTAGTCATAGCTAACTTAACAACAAAAAAATAAAAACTCATCGTTTTATTAACATAACAACACCCTATAAAAATATCAAATTTTTTCTCTGCTTGTCAATTGTGAAAGATTTAAAATTTGGTGAACTTTTAAGTGGTTTTTTATCAAAAACCATCAACGAGGTACAAGTCTCAATTTTGATAGTTAATATATACCGGAAATCAAAGTAATTCTTTTACCAAAATCACAAAACTTATTTCTATATTCTCTGTCCCATTGTGCAATTTACGGTGATTTTCCGGTACCGTAGATAGCAGACGTTATCTGCTTGTCTATGTATCTGCCACAACAGTATCATCCCAATAGACCAACGGCTGCTTGATCAGTTCCAATGCAAGCTCTGCTTTGAACATTTTGAGATTCCTAGAAGCCCTCGAAAGCATGGGCATCAGCGTTGAAGAAGATCGAAGCGCAGTATATCTACCTGAACTGGCTTGCGTCGGCAATGCAGCAGTTCATCCGAGAAAATGCGATGCATCCGCAGGGAGAAGATTTCTATGACACAAAACTGGCGGAATACGAAAAGCAACGCGCTGAAGGCGAAACACGGCTGAAAGGCCTGCAAAGCCAAAAGGCTGCAAGGCTTTCTCGCAAGGAATTGCTTGACGGACTGGTAAAGGCGCTGGAAGAAAGCGGAATTCTGATTGACAAATTCGATGAACGGCTGTGGCGGCTGATGGTTGAGAAAGCTACCGTGGATACGGACGGCAAGCTAACATTCACACTGCGGAACGGCATGGAGATTGAAGTATAAATATACAGTTTTAAGGGGCTGTGGCTGAGATTTTATGTTTCTCGGCCGCAGCCCCTCTTTTTTTGTACTATAATTGTGGTACTTATGTTTGCGAGAGAGCTGGACTTGAACCTTGAATATAATAAAGATAATTAACTTTAACTTACAGCTTGCAATTCCCACAGTACGGCTGCTCTGAACACATCCATAATGTTTGTTTTCCCCGTATCTACGCTGTTTTTCAAAATGCACCCCTCTATCGAAAAAAGTGCCAAAAAGAAAACTATAACTTTTGCTATCGCTGACTTTTGAGGTATATTTCAGCATTTTGACCAGTTTTAACTGTTTTGAGGCTCGTATAAGCCCATATCTTTCACTATACCGTTTCCGATTGACCTCTAAAACTGCGTATTATCTGCATTTAGACAGAATAACGCACCCCAACTTTGTATCAAAATTGGGGTGCGAATATGGTCGGAGTGGCGAGGCTCAAACTCGCGGCCTCCGCATCCCAAATGCGGCGCGCTATCAACTGCGCTACACCCCGATAGTTATTAAATTGTGGTCGTGTAAGTGGTCAAATCTGTGGTCAAACACATTTTTGACCGCTATTTTTTGTTTTCCAAACCGCCCGAAATCCGCACGGTTGAAGGGCTTTCTGCGATTTTCGCTTTCGTGCGGTGTGAAGACCGCCTATGCTCCCAAAGCAGGCGCGCTACCACCTGCGCTACACCTCGATATTTTTATATCAACTTTTTTCTTGTATTTCTGTTTTCTTCCCTGCTTTGTCCGCCCTCTTGCGGTTCCCGTAATCTCTTCGGCTCAATAGTGAGCCTCGACATTCCGACCGCTGCGCCTAAAAACGCTCGCTTTTTCTGCCACCGGCAGCGCTCACGTTTTTTGCCCAAAGCAGGCGCGCTACCACCTGCGCTACACCTCGATACTGCTATTATCCGAATACAACTTTAATATTATAGCATAATAAATTCCTCTTGTCAACTGCTTTCAATTTCGTTTTATAACCTAAGAATTCGTACGATGCGATTATCCTCCGAACACGTAGTAAAAAACGCTCTGGGGCTATTATGGCTTCAGGACGTTTTTGTCGAAAAGTGTTGATTTTTCCAAATTTGATGGTATAATAATCATAAATAATTGGGATTTTAAGGGAGGTCATATCATATGAATTTATTGATAAAAAATCTTGTGACAGCAACAACGATACCCGAAAAGCCATCAATTACCGGCATTGTCTACACTGGATTAACTATCTTGATTGGTCTTGCGATTATAGTTACTCTAATCGCCGTGTTGCAAAGCATTCCGAGCTTCAGAGAGCAAAGTACAGCGTTTAAATTTGTTATTTTTGTGCTTGTGATTACAGCAACACCAATAGCAATTTTTGTTGTCCCAATTGCAAAAATCGTAAGCAAAGTCAAGGCTCGTAAAGTTCCTAAAGCACAAAAGAACAACACACAGTCACATTCAAAACTGACAGCAGATGACATTGTATATTGCAAAGAATGCGGTGCAAGCTACATAAAAGGAAATGTTCCCGATGAATGTACCGAATGCGGAAATAAACTTAAATAACAAAAGCTCCCGACTTTATGCCGGGAGCATCGCTTATTCGTGTAAATTTCGGTCATTAAAAAATTAAACCGCATAACAATGCGGTTTAAACGCTATTTGGCTGGGATAGCGGGATTTGAACCCACGAGTGACGGAGTCAAAGTCCGTTGCCTTACCGCTTGGCTATATCCCAGTATAAACGAATGCCGCCGGCACTATAAGCCAGCGCAGGCGGCATTCGTTCTTAATAAATATGGGGTGGGAGATGGGACTCGAACCCACGATCTTCGGGACCACAATCCGACGCGTTAACCAGCTACGCTACACCCACCATAAATGGCACGCCACACAGGATTCGAACCTGTGACCTACCGCTTAGAAGGCGGTTGCTCTATCCAGCTGAGCTAGTGGCGCATGGTCTGCATTTTCATATTTATCAAAATAAATAAGTTTTCACTTTCGTGAAAACTATGGAGCGGGTGATGGGAATCGAACCCACACGACCAGCTTGGAAGGCTGGGATTCTAGCCATTGAACTACACCCGCATATTCATTAACTGCTTTAAAAG
>ENA-OYWJ01000699-OYWJ01000699.1-human-gut-metagenome-genome-assembly--contig:-NODE-699-length-15051-cov-6.514204_pt1 | contig 15051 bp, 8 predicted proteins | sample MGYA00244169_ERZ653395 | MGnify/ENA primary metagenome ERZ653395 (study PRJEB26926, sample SAMN06165120) | human gut metagenome | biome: ENVO:00009003; feature: ENVO:2100002; material: ENVO:00002003...
GATCTACACTTATGCGATCGTCGGCAGCGTCAGATGTGTATAAGAGACAGCAACAGGAATATGGTAAGAGAAATACTTTTCTCTACTTTTTGCAAAAATCGTAAATCACGCAACAGATATCCAATGCCGATACCCGTAAACATTATAGATATAATAGTAAACATAAAATAGCTACTTTTAGAATGAAACATAGATTCTGATGACTAAAAACAAAGTCACCACTAATATACTTTTCATTTCCACAGCCTGTTGGAATGAAGAAAAAATAGAATGGATAAAACTCAAATAAACCCGCTGAACCAATGCACGTGTACAATGAAGCTGTTACACAGGCTTTCTCGTTCCCATCTAACGCTATATGTGCTATATGTAGAGCATAATTGGTTCATATTATCTATAAATTTTGGTGCAAAGGTAACCGTTATTCGCATATTTACCAAATAAATATTCATAATTAACCCTATTCCACACAAAAAAGAGATGAAGGCTTCGATTTGTCGCAAACCGAGACCCTCATCTATTTTCAAACAAGTCACTTACTATGTTAAAACTATATCTCTTCCTTGTGTATCACATTAATATTCCACCTTATAATCCCTGTGCAAGTGTTCTCCTTTCCATGCCTTCTTAGTCGTCCAATCTTCATAAGGGGCTGTCCAAAAAGCATTATCAGCAGGAAGTCCTAAAGGCAAGAAGCTCAAAGTTGCCATATAAAGACTGCCAGTAGAAGTATAACCATCAGCAGCCTCGGGTTGGTGACCATTGAATCCCAAAACCAACCAACCGTTCTCATCAAAGTTCTGATTGCCTTCATATAAATTACGATGTACGGCAGTCAAAGCACAACGCACCTGAGCCGGTTTCAGATGGACGGGTAATTTCTCGCGCAAAGCCACATCTGCCAATGACTGGAAAGCAGCCGAACGATAAGTCACAGAACGGCCCAAAGCCGGATAAGTTCCATCCGGTCCGATAATACGTTCACAAAATTCAGCATGACGTACCATACGTGCCATAGCTTCATCCACTTCTTTCTGACCAGCTCTTTTTTTGGATGCTAATGTTTCAAGCATGGCCACATACATCGGATTCAATACATAAGAATTATAATAATCCATACTAAATTTAGGACCATCACAATACCAACCATCGCCCGCATACCATTCTCTCACTTTATTCTTGGCTATCTTTAAACGGAAAGGATCACATTCACCGCCTGCCCAGTTAATAAAAGATTCGTTCAGTCCGGTAAAAACCAACCAATTATTGTAAGCACCGGTACGATTACGTAAAGCTTTCAACGACTCAATATAACGCTGTTTTGTCACATCGTCCAACGGCTCCCAAAGAGCTTTGGGAGCACGTAAAAAAGCATGTACCAAATAAGCTGCATCCACAATAGGTTGCGGTTGTTTTGTAAAGTTCAATTTATCCGGTGAATTCGGGTCAACAGCATTTTTCAGTCCTTTCAACACTTCCTCACGCATCTGTTTACGAAGTTTCCCCTCTTCAGTATCATCATCAGGAAGCGACAACCAAGGAGCTACACCAGCCAATGTACGACCTACAGCTTCTAAATGAGTGACTTCATCATAACCTTTCGGATTCCCACTTGGAGATTCTATTGGCATATTTTGACGCAACGTGTTTTCTGCCAAATTATGAATAACAGGATAGGCAATTTTCCACATAAGCTCCACCCAAACAGCGCGATCTTGCGCACCGGTAGTCATTTGTTGTTCTTTGGCTGTTTTATCTTTTTTATTTTTGGCTTGCAAAGAAGATACAGGCATTGCCATTAGAACAACCAACAACAATGCAAAATAATTTAATCGTTTCATGAGCATTATTTATTAGAAAAGAGGTTCGTTGTTCAATAATTTATTATAGCGATGAAGAGCTTCCACAAAATAATAATCCGCATACGTCAAAGGCACATCGATTTCACCACCATGCGGAATAGCACCGGTACTATGCATCAGGATAAAGTTTGCATTCTCACCCAATTTAGCACGGTAAGCGGGACTGCCCAACGAATGAAGAATCTGCTTGGCTCCTTCCAGATATTTTTTGCTCTTAGCACCTTTCACATAAGTGCTCAACTCCATCAAAGCCGAAGCTGTGCAAGCTGCTGCAGAAGCATCGCGATAAAGAACAGGTGTAATGCTGGCTTTAGAACGTACACCGGGAACATAACCTTCTTCCCAAGCATTGAAGTCCCACCACGCCACCTTATCGCTAGGCAGATTAGGATGATCCAAATAATGATCAGCCATGCCTTGAGCTGTTTTCAGAAAACGTTTATCACCGGTTTCGCGATAGCACAAAGTAAACCCGTAAATACCCCAAGACTGTCCTCTCGACCAACAAGAGTTATCGGAATACCCCTGAGAGGTTTCTCCCTTAATAGGAGCCCCGGTCTCTTTATCATAATAAATAATATGATAGTGACTGTAGTCCTTACGGATTTGATTCTTCATCACCTTTTCGGCATGCGAAACAGCTACTTTCTTATAAGTGTCATCTCCTGTCACCTTACTGGCGTGGAACAACAACTCCAAATTCATCATATTGTCAATAATAACAGGAAAGTCATAAACTTTATCACCGTGCCAAGACCGGAAACCATTCCACGACTGAATCACACCGGCTTTGGGACGAAAACGCGTGCAGAGTGATTTAGCTGATTCTGTCAAAATGTCCTCGTATTCGGTCTTCGGCGCGAAACGGTTCGCATTGCCATAACTGCAATACATCATGAAACCGATATCATGATTGTCAGTAAAAGTCTTGCAAGGTTCCATTTTCCGAGTGTAAACCAAGGCAGAATCTTGTAATGACTTATCACCTAAGAAATCAGAGATATACCATAAACTGCCAGGAAAGAAACCGGCTGTCCATAAGTAAATGCTTCCTTTGGACACCGTTCCGTCTTTACGCATACTGTGGGGCATCACGCCACTACCATTTTTGCCCTGACTCGGAGTCTTCAGCATCAGATTATACTGTTTAGCTGCAAATTCCATATTTTCCTTAATAAATTCCTTTTCGGAATTCTGTGCTTGTACATTGCTTGTCACACACGAAAACAAAATAGCAGTGAACAAGCCGAACGTTTTTTTTATCATATTCATATTTTTAATAGTGTTAATTTCAAATAGGTTTATGGCAAAGGCACGGACATGAAATATAGAAGGAAACATATTAGTAAGCAAGAGGGGAGTGTGTCAAAACTAAAATGGCCTATCCAATTGTCAGCTGTAGGGGCAGGGGTTGCCTGCCCGAAGATACAAAGCAAACTGTTTTCAGGCGAGCGAACCTCGCCCCTACAAACTAAACGACAGCATTATCCACGTTTTGACACACCCCGACCATACATACTAACGTGTAACCATATACCTGCTGACCCTACATGCATCTCTGTCCGCTTATCGGATAAACTTTACACTGTTGATTACCAACCCGGATTTTGTTGAGATTTCAAATCAGGATTACGCTCAAGTTCTGTTAGAGGAATAGGCCATAAATAATCACGTTCAACAAACTTACGAGTATAACGGTCATTACCTAAGATATCATCATATTTAAAGTTTAGTTTTTCTTCGCAAAGTTTCCAACGTTTTAAGTCACCAAAACGATGTCCTTCGGCTGCCAACTCAACCGCACGTTCGTGAACAATACGCTGGAATACTTCATCATGAGTACGAGCTTCAAGCCAAGACGGACCGCTGTTCAAAGCCGGCATATTAGTAGACGGGCGCTGACGAACCTGATTAATTAGAGCCACTGCATCATCTTGCCTGCCTATCTCATTATAACATTCAGCCAACATTAGCAATACATCCGCATAACGAATAATCGGGAAGTTAATAGGTACATGATAACGGTCATTAATTTCTCCATTCATATCACCCTCCGGCACAAACTTGCGCCATAAATAGTCATACCAACCACGATTATTACGGATATAGCCATAATTTTCATTTGTTCCTTTTGCCAACACCAACTCCATATCCTTAGGAATACGGCCTACTGCACCTAGAATATGTGCATACGGAGTAAGAATTGTTTGTTCCAAACGCGGATCACGATTTTCATAAATTTGGCGTAGTAACTCTTTCTTTTCAGGATACTTAGAAACTACATTATTTGTTAGTTCTGCTAAAAAAGTTTCTTTTTGAATCTCCTGGCTCGCGGTGAACCCCGGAATATAGTCTTCCCAATCAAATGTTTTTCCATCCTTCATTTCATACATATCTACTAAAATATCTGTAGGTATGCTATTGTTCCAGCCACCTCCAAAAGAAGAACGGCTACCCATATAAAGTCCAGAGGGCAAGCCACTGTCATTACCGACTCCACCGGAATTCTGAACAGCAAAAATCATTTCATCACTACAGTCACCTTCGGGTTTAAACAAATCAGGATAGCTGTCATAAAGTTTATAACCGTAACCTCTCCCACTAGGGTCATTCACTACTTCTTCAAAATCTGTTGCAGCACCGCTATAATCTCGGTTAAAAAGTTTTACTTTTCCTCTTAATGCAACAGCAGCACCACGTGTAGCACGACCATATTCATTCTGTTCCCATTTTACAGGTAATACATTAATCGCTTCCTCCAAATCGTCCAAAATGAATTGTCTAACCTCTTCCGCACTGCTACGAGGCTTTTTCATATTCATGAAATCATCACTAATAATAGTCGTTTCATCATATAAAGGCACACCACCCCAAAAATCCAACAATTGGAAGTAGTAAAGAGCACGCATGAATTTGGCTTCTCCTTTATATTGAGCTTTTAAGCCATCAGCCATATCTACCTTATCAATATTCTGTAACAAAAGATTAGCACGAGCTATACCTTCATAAAGCGCAGACCATTTGCTACTTATATCACCGGTTCCATTAGTATAAGTCCCATAAATAACAGATTCATAGCGTCCAAATGATATTTCTCCCAAAGCATCTACACCAAAATAAGTACCGTATGTTTGTTCATGTTTCATTTGGGCATAAATGTTCATCATAGCTTGATGAGCATGTTCCTCTGTTTTCCAAAATGTACCAGAACTCAATTTGTCGTGTGGGTATTGATCTAAGTCATAGCAACTACTCATCAATCCCATTACCGCTAAAAGTAATAAATATTTTTTCATATTGATATTATCATTAAATTAGAATGAAACATTCAGTCCAAAAGATGCCTGACGCATAGTAGGATAAGTCAACTTATTAGTTTCCGGGTCCATACCGGCATAGTCAGTAAATGTAAAAAAGTTCTCTAAGCTGCAAAATAAACGTACCCGATTTAAAGAGAGTGTCTGAAGCCATTTTTGAGGAAGAGTATATCCTAATTGAATATTGCGGATTTTAAAGTAAGACTTATCCGTTTCCCAAATGGTGCTTTGGCGAGTATTGCGACTGTCACCATTAGACATCAAACGTGGATACTTAGCATTTGTCATACCTTCATGCCAACAATTGTCTGCTACTTCTTTACTGATTTGGTTACCGAAAGTCAAATAAGAGGAACGCATGTGCGTATATTGCACTTTATAACTGCCTGTACCGGACAATACCGTTGAGAAATCGAAACCTTTGTATTCAAATCCCAAGTTGAAGTTGAACAAGAAGCGCGGAGTATCTCCATGACCTCGTGCCACTCTGTCATCATCATCCAAATAACCGTTATTGTTCATATCTTTATAGAGTACGTCACCGAGTTCCGGACGCTTAAAGTTCTTGAAATAGTTAATTGGTTTACCTTCTTCATCCAATTTAGGATTATCCACAAGTGACTGTACATAGTCTAAATCCGCCTGCGTCTGAACAATACGATCTGCAATATAAATATACTGGGTATTAATGCCATAACCTTCTTTAATCATGGTAGTACCACTATAACTAGCCTCATCACCTTTGAACTTGGTTACTTCATTATCCACAAAAGTAAGGTTGGCACCGATATTATAGTGAAAATCATTGATTTTATCCGCCCAATTCAAAGTCAGTTCGAAACCTTTATTTACTACTTCCGCACTATTTTGGATAGGGATTCCAGCTGTACCGTGAACCAACGGAGCAGGAAGGTCAATCAAAATATCCGAAGTCTTTTTATAGAAATATTCCAAAGAACCGTTCAAACGGTTATTCAATACTCCAAAATCCACACCAATATTAGTAATGGCTGTACTTTCCCAAGTCAACCCCGTATTCGAAATAGAAGTCATACCCAATCCTACCGCTTTATTACCATTCAATACATAATTACTTTGAGCATAAACCGGAACAGCTGCATAATCATTGCCTTTCAAATCATTATTACCAAGTTGACCATAAGACACACGTAATTTCAAAGCATCCAACCAATTACGAGTACCTGCCATAAATGATTCCTGCTCCATGCGCCAAGCAGCAGACATAGAGGGAAAGTATCCCCAACGATTGTCCTTAGAGAAACGTGAAGATGCATCAGCACGAAGGTTTACTTCCAACAAGTATTTGTTATCCCAACCTAAGTTAATACGTCCAAAAAAAGAGCGCATAGCCCATTCAGAATGTGAACCAGTTGTTGTTGACTCACCGGTTGCACCGTTAATTACATCAACAGAAGAGTCAAGCCAATCATATTTTTTTGCGCTGAAACTACGGTCACGACGCATTTCCTGACTGGCGCCTACCATCGCATTCAAATCAAAACGATTATTAAAGAACTTGTTTTCATAACGTATTACACCGTCCATAAATATGCGTTCAATCTTACGATTGTAATTATAAATATAACTCTGGCCACTATCTTTTTGAGTCATTGTTTCCGTAGCAAAATTCCAACGGTCATTAAAATTAGGCTTTTCCCAATTATCTTTATCGGTAAGTTCATAAGAATAAGAGCCCGAAATGCTTAATCCTTTCAGAGGAGTAATGGTGCCATTGAACTGTGCACGTACATTACGCTCTTTCTTCTCGCCAACTTCACGATTCAACCACCACAATGGATTGTTGGCTTGTGCATCATCTTCAGGATTCTGCATAGCCCCGTAACGTCCATCATGACGAAGTACCAAGCCCGGAGTACTTGCTACTCCATAAGTAAACATATCGTCCACCCGGTCCTGACCTAAATCTATATTGGCCAAATATCCACTCACTTTAGCACCTAATGTCAACCACTTGGTGACTTTAGCCTCTACGTTAGAACGGAAATTATAACGTTCATAACCGGAATTTTCCATAACTCCCGGATTATTGTTATAGCCAAAAGAGGTATAGAAATTTATCTTCTCACTACCACCGTTTACCGAAAGATTATGATTGGTAGCAACAGCTGTTCCAAAAACTTCATCAATCCAATTGGTATTAGGATATATCAATGGATTCCTGCCATTATCATCACGCCATTCTTTAATAGTAGCTTCCGAAAAACGTCCCGGTTGACCAGAGTTATTATAAGCCTCATTCATCAGTTCCATATAATCGGCATAATTTGACACCGGTTCTAATGTTCTACCAATTGATTCCAATGAAGCATAGCCAGTATAATCTATATTGACCTTTCCACTCTTACCTTTTTTGGTAGTAATTAAAATAACACCATTGGCAGCGCGCGAACCATAAATGGATGCAGATGCGGCATCTTTCAATACAGTCATGCTTTCTACATCTTGAGGAGCAACCGTATTAATATTACTTTCTACACCATCAATAATAACCAACGGAGAAGAATTATTCAAAGTACCTTGACCACGCACTAAAATAGAAGCGTTATCATCACCCGGCTTATTGCTGGACGATGTTACCGAAACGCCTGCTGCCATACCCGCCAAACCGGAAGAAAGATTGGTTATAGGACGTTTCTCTGAGATGTCATCCATATTGACGGAAGCAACAGAACCGGATAAGTTCACTTTCTTTTGTGAAGCATAACCAACTACCACTACTTCATCGATAAGTTCACTACTTTCCTTTAACTTAATAGTTAACTGACTTTGAACACCGACTTTTACGCTCAAGTCCTCATAGCCTACATAACTGACAATCAAAATCGCTCCATCAGGCACATTGTTCAATGAAAATCGACCATCAACATCTGTAATAGAACCGTTAGTCGTTCCTTTCACTACCACATTGGCACCAATAACAGTTTCACCGGTTTCATCGATAACTGTACCTGTAATAGTACGGCCATTCTGGTGTACGATAAGAGAAGAATGTGTGGAACCGGTGCCAGAATAATTATCTCCGGCTGCATACGCCGGACTTACTGCCAACAATAAAGCTCCTCCCACAAAAAGTTTGAATAGTTTGGCATGTAAAACACACCACTGTTTTTTCTGTTGATACATAGTCCTATATAATTTTAAGGTTTTGCTGCAAAATTATATGAATCCCCCATTGGAATAGGGACACATTTGTGTTTTTGAGAGGAGTATATCTGTACCCTTATAGTTTTAACGTTTGTGGCACAGGGTACATATTTGTACAACAAGATACATTTCCGTACAAAGAATAAAAGTTAAAATGGCGGAACCTGACACTTCAGACATATATACGCGCAGGCTTATACGTACGTCCGTGTAGTCCGATGCGTATATACGTGTGAGCTTACGCGTATATACGTGTAGCCCGATGCCACCGTATGTGTGTGAATGTTGCAAAAAGGCCTTTGTGTTTTCCAAAAAGCTCGTTATGTTTTCAAAAAACTTCATCACCTTTTTAAAAAAGCTCGGCATGTTTTTAATGTAAGGGCGGATTGCCCCCTCACAAAGCCGCTCATTCCTTCTTGTCCCTTCACCCTTACATTTTAAATTTAACATACTGACAAACAGCCCATTAAATATGACAGTGCCTCCCCTATTCCTCCCTTCATCCGTGCTTTCCACGTCCCTTCACAATCTGCCTTCAGCAATTTCCTTTTTAACGAATGAAGGGAGGCTGAAAGGACGACAACAAGATGCCCACTCACCACCGGATCCCCTATCAACAGGGTGTTTCAACGCCTAATGAAAGGAGGAAGGAAGAAACGAATCGGCTGATATGGAGACTTTATAACCAAAAAATTTCAGCCATTTTTATGGCTATCTCCAATATAATTTAATTTTTTATTCATTGAACAGAAAGCACCCGTCAAATAGATGATATTTCCCCCTACATTATATTTTATATTCCTATTTTTGTGCAATAAACAAGAATAGAACAAATTAAATAAGCAATACTCTAACCAATCATTTATTATGAAGAACGTTATCATTTCAACGAGCCGCATGGTTAAAAGCATTATGCTTCTGGCCATGCTACTTTTAACTTACAGTGCATGGGGACAACAAAATTGGCTGCCGAACCATCCCCGTCTATTATTTACCGGAGCCGAGACCTTCGAAGTGAAAGAATTGATAAAGAACGAGCCATTAGCCGGTGAATTGGCATTATATCTGAAAGCAGAAGCAGATTCCATAGCAGAAGCACCACAATTGCCATACGAAATGGATAAATATGGTAACATGTTGTGGACCTCACGTGCTTATGTCTATCGGTTGGGTACTTTATCATTAGCCTACCGCATCTATGGTGAAGATAAATATTTAAAGGCGGCCAATGATGCTATCTTATGGGTGTGTAACTTCCCTGACTGGGACCCGAAACACTACCTTGATACAGCCGAAATGACCACAGCCGTAGCCATTGCCTACGACTGGCTTTTTGCCGAACTTCCACAGGCTACAAAACAGCTGGTCAAAGCGAGTATCTACAAAAATGCGATTCACCGGGTGCTGCGCGAATACGAAAAAGGAGGACCGGGCAGTTGGGCAAAGCGCGAAACCAACTGGAACGTGGTATGTAACACCGGTATGGTATTGGGCGCATTGGCTGTAGCCGAAGACTATCCCCAAGAAACCGGTATCATCTTAGAAAATGCCGCCAGATACATGCCCAACTGCCTGAAACTTTTTGCTCCCGACGGTGTATGTTACGAAGGCCCCGCCTATTGGGGATACACCAACCGCTACCTTTCCATGTATTTGAAAGCGGTAACAGACAATGGCGGAGATAAAGGAGGCATTGCCCAATTGCCAGGTATCAACCGTACAGCACTTTACCAGATACGCACACTCACCCCATCAGGACATCCGTTCTATTTCGGCAATGCAGGTATCGGACATGAGTCTTTTGGCGGTCCCGCCTATTTTCTGTATGGTAAAATGTTCCATCAGCCCGAAGTATCCGCCTGGAATAGAAACGAAGTGGCTAAAGCACTGCATGGTGCCAGAATGTTCGACCAACTCTTCTTTCTCTCCTTACCTTGGTTTGACAACACTCCTACCGGTAAAACAAGCACTGTGCCTGCCATGGAAGTGTATCACAACAAGATTAATGACATTGTAGTGTTCAACGGTGACCGCAACAAAAAGGGGTCTATCTATTTAGTAGCCAAAGGCGGTCTACCCAATCAGGCACATCAGCAAATGGATTGCGGCACATTCATTGTAGAAAGTGACGGTGTGCTTTGGACAGAAGATCTCGGTGCCGATGACTACGACTTGCCCGGTTTTTGGGATGGGAAACCCGGTGGCCAACGTTGGAAATACTTCCGCAACAACAATTTTTCGCACAATGTCATCAACATAGACCATAGCCTGCAATATGCCAATGGCCATGCTTTTGTCTGCGAGGAGCATCCCGAAGCCAAGCAGCCTTCCGTCAAGCTGAACTTATGCGAAGTGTACAAGGAAAAAGCAAAAAGTGTTTATCGCAAGTTCACAATGCTCAACAGTCATACTATGGAAATAGAAGATGAAGTGAAGTTGCTTGATGCCGGTTCAAAGGTGTCATGGGTAGCCGGCACCAAAGCCAATGTAGAAGTGAACGGAAACAAAGCTCACTTTATGCGTAATGGCAAGCATTTTTATATGCAGATAACTGCTCCTGCCGGTGCAGTGTTCAAGACTTATCCGGCCAAGAATACTTATAAGGGAGAAAAACCTATCGAGGGTATCACAATGCTTGAAGCAGAATGTTCATTCAAAGAAACAGATGGTAAGGTGACGATACGGATGAGTAGCAAAAAATTCTAACCATAAATAAAAACAAAAATATAAAAGTAAAGACAAAGACATGAAAGTATTAAAGTTATTCGCACTGGGAATATGTTTCGTATTAGGAGCATGTTCCAATCAATCCACCTCTATCGTGCAAACCAACGAACACGGTACACAATGGAGCTGGGATAAAGGAACCATTGTAGTGAAGACTCCTGAACGTCCGGCAGGCCAGACAAGCGCCATCGGACTGACTGTTCCCAAAATGGAAGTAGTCCGTGTGGGATTTGTGGGACTGGGCATGCGTGGTCCCGGAGCAGTGGAACGTTTCACTTATATTCCCGGTGTACAGATAGTGGCACTTTGTGACTACGAACAAGAACGCGCAGAAAAATGCCAAAAGTTCCTACAAAAGGCTTCAATGCCCAAAGCCGCCGTTTACTCGGGAGAAAAAGGATATGAACAACTTTGCAAACGCGACGACATCGATCTTGTTTATGTAGCCACCGATTGGTTACACCATTTTCCTGTAGCCATGTGTGCTTTGGAAAACGGAAAGAATGTGGCAATCGAAGTTCCGTCAGCCATGAATCTGAAGGAATGCTGGGATTTGGTGAACATGAGCGAAAAGACCCGCAAACACTGCATGTTATTAGAAAACTGCTGCTACGACTGGTTTGAAATGAACACGCTGAATATGGCACAACAGGGAGTATTGGGCGAAGTAATCCGCGCACAAGGAGCATACATTCACAATCTAGACCAATTCTGGGATTATTATTGGAAGGATGGAAAAAACGACAAACTGGGTTGGCGATTGGATTATAATATGCGCCATCGCGGTGATGTATATGCCACTCATGGACTGGGCCCCGTTGCACAAGCATTGAATATTCACCGAGGGGACCGCATGAAAACGTTGGTAGCCATGGATACTAAATCTATTGTCGGCAAATCATTGGTAGAACAACGAACCGATTCCGTTTGCAATAATTTCCGCAACGGCGACCATACCACTACCCTAATCCGCACAGAAAGCGGAAAAGTAATTGAAATTCAACACAATGTAATGACACCGCAACCCTATAATCGTTTATACCAACTAACAGGAACAAAAGGATTTGCCAATAAGTATCCCACACAAGGATATGCATTGAGTGCCGACCAGCTGACAGCTTCGGGCATACAGCCTCAGGTAGACAATCTAAGTGCGCACGGATTCATGCCGAAGGCAGAACAAGACGCATTAGTTGAAAAGTATCGCCACCCAATATTGAAGAAATACGGAGAAATGGCAAAAGAAGTAGGCGGTCATGGAGGTATGGACTTTATCATGGACAGCCGATTGATATATTGCCTGCAGAACGGTCTTCCCTTGGATATGGATGTTTACGATTTGGCTGAATGGTGCTGTCTGGCAGAATTAGGAGAACTTTCTATGGACAATAACTGTGCAGCCGTGTCAGTTCCTGACTTTACACGTGGAGAATGGAATACCATAAAAGGTTTTAAACATGCTTATGCTACACCTGAAGAAGAAGCCTCAAGCATGAAAAAAGCAAAAGCGTTCACAGCCAAGTTAAAAGAACAAGGTGCTAAAGAATGGTCAGCCGAATAAATCACTGATTCTACAAATACCGGCTTTAATGCCTGTCGGAACTCTCTTTTTAGGCACGGAAACACAACCGTGCCTAAATTATATCATCCAGTCAACTCCCCCTGTACTCCTGCGGTGTCTGATTAAAGCAAGCCTTAAAACAATGCCTGAAATAACGCGGAGAATTAAATCCAACCTGATAGGCTATCTCATTTATCTGTAACTCAGTATGGTGCTTCAACAAATCGGCAGCGTATTTCAAGCGGGTATTCAATATAAATTCATTCGGAGTCATGCAGCTCAGCGCCTTCAGTTTGTTATATAGCGAGCTACGGCTTATCAATAATTCTTTAGCTAACATATTCACATCAAAATCCGAGTCCGATAAATGCTCTTTTATAACTTCCTCCAGTTTTGATAAGAATTTGGCATCAATCGGATTCAATACTAACGTTTGCATCTCAGCTTCCACAGAATTACCAGCTGTCATCTCCATTCCAAACTTTTGTTTCAACATCTTGCGGTTGCGTATAATATTGGCAATACGTCCCAACAACATCTTATTATTAAAAGGTTTCTCTATATAATCATCAGCCCCACACTGCAATCCCTCCATTTTTTTATTGTCCGAAGTCAAAGCAGTCAGCAACACAACCGGAATGTGGCATAAATCAAAATTACTCTTTATTTTGGCACACATCTCTAACCCGGACATTTCGGGCATCATAATGTCACTCAGAATAAGAACAGGATGTTCTTCCATTGCCTTCTGCAATCCTTCCTTACCGTTCATGGCAATAGTAATCCGATATAAAGGTGAAAGCAATGAAGTCAATATCTGTAACAAGTCTTCATTATCTTCTACTATCAACAGGCAATCCTTTGCTGTCATATCTCCCTGTGTTTCGAGGGTTTCCTCCCCTATCCGATCAGCCTCTTGTTCGCCACCTTCTTCAAGAGGCATCACAAAATGATTGTCAAGCATCTCTTCCGGCTCAACAAAAGTCACATAATCATCGTCACGGAAAAGGTTTTCTTTAGGTAATGTAACCGTAAAAATAGTACCGTAACGCATCGCACTTTGCACTGTAATGTCACCATGATGCAATTCTACGATTCCTTTTGACAAAGCCAAGCCGATACCGCTTCCGGGTGAAGAAATGGCAGAATCCACTTGATAGAAACGGTCAAAAATATAAGGCAATGCTTCTTCCGGTATACCTTCACCCGTATCGATAACTTTTATCTCAATAACCGTTTCCTTCACCTCTATCTGTAACTCTACCCTTCCCTTCTCCGGAGTATGCTTAAATGCATTCGACAACAGATTGGAAAATACTTTCCGCAACTGCCGGCCGTCAAACCAGCACTGTATATTCTCCACCTCCGTATGAAACTCAAATTGTATATTTTTCAACTGTGCCTGATCCATAAAATCCTGCTGAATCTGTTTCAGATAAAGAATGATATCCAATTGGCATACATGAAGCTGTAATTTTCCCCGTTCCATCTTCCGGAAATCCAAAAGTTCGGATATCAGTTCCCTAAAATGAAAAGTATTCTTATATATTTTCTGCAAACGTGTCCGCAGATACGGAGAATAGTTGCCGGATTGCAACAAAGCCTCAAGCTGCGAGATAATCAACGTTAAAGGAGTACGGAATTCGTGAGATATATTGGCAAAAAACTGAAGTTTTGCCTGTATAAGTTCTTCGTTCTTTTCTTTCTCAAGCTTCTCTTGCGCCAACGAAGCACGTAACTGCATTCGGGCACGCCAGTTCCGCAACAATGAATAAGCGATTGCAACAACCATACAAAGGTAAACCAAATAAGCCATCCATGTAGACCACCAAGGAGAATGTACAACAATAGCCAACGCAATGGAATGCACCTCATCAAGTGAACTCTGCTGCTTTTCACGTACAATCAGCTTATATTTGCCGGGATTCAAGTTTGTATATACTATTGTATTATTATAAATCGTATTCCACTCATTACTAAATCCTTCAAGCCAATATTCATAAATCTTTCTGTTAGCATTATCAATATAACTATTCGAAGCTACAGATATTGAAATATTATTCTCATTGTACTCCAAATTTATTTGATCGGCAAAAGGTAATGCTGTCTCCAAAATACGGTCGGATGTTTCGCACGAAACAAGTTTATCGTTCACAAACAATGATGAAAAATAAAGGTTATACCGGGGAGACGGATTGAACAAAGAGTGACTCATGAAAGAAGCCATGCCCGAGGTTCCGCCAACAAACACTTCACCGTCACTACAACTCAATAAACCGCATCCATCATTTATGGCAGAAAGATGTAACTGATTTTCAGCATCAATCATCTTCATCTCCTGAGTTTTCGGATGATAAACCAACAATCCCTGTCTCTTATACACATCTGACGCTGCCGA
>ENA-OYWJ01000710-OYWJ01000710.1-human-gut-metagenome-genome-assembly--contig:-NODE-710-length-14832-cov-4.499289_pt1 | contig 14832 bp, 10 predicted proteins | sample MGYA00244169_ERZ653395 | MGnify/ENA primary metagenome ERZ653395 (study PRJEB26926, sample SAMN06165120) | human gut metagenome | biome: ENVO:00009003; feature: ENVO:2100002; material: ENVO:00002003...
GCAGCGTCAGATGTGTATAAGAGACAGAATTAACGGCGAATTGGCGCTGCTGCCCGTGAAATTCGGCAATAATGTCCTCCGGGCGACGAATGATTTTATGTTGAAACTGACGGAGAAACAGCTCGACGGGCTGCCTGCAAGCGTGCAGGGGATGGCCCGGGAGAAGGCTGCGGAGTTGGGATTGAACGATGCGTGGGTCGTTACGCTCGACGCTCCCAGCCGGATTCCGTTTCTCACGTATTCTACTCAGCGCGACTTGCGGGAGCAGTTGTACAAAGCATATATCGACCGTTGCAACGAAGGCAGCGAGTACGATAACCGCTCTCTGGTGAACGATTTCGCCCGCCTGCGTAACGAGAAAGCCCGCTTGCTGGGCTATCCCTCCTATGCGGCTTATGTGACGGCCGATGAGATGGCCGGAACGCCCGCTGCCGTTTATGAGTTGTTGAACGAAGTGTGGACGCCGGCGCTCGATCGCGCCAAGGAAGAGATGGCCGAGATGAATACGATGTTGCAGCGGGATGTGCCGGGGGCGACGTTCGAACCCTGGGATTGGTGGTATTACGCCGAAAAGGTGCGCAAGGACAAATATGCGCTCGACGATGCTACGCTGCGGCCCTATTTTTCGCTCGAAAATGTTCGGGAAGGCGCTTTTTCGCTGGCGAACCGGCTTTACGGGATTACGTTCCGTCCGTTGGTCGCACCGGTTTACCACAAGGATTGCTCGGTATATGAGGTGCTCGACGTGGACGGGACTCATTTGGGCGTGCTCTATTTCGACTTTTTTCCGCGCAGCGGCAAGAGCAGCGGTGCGTGGTGTACCGCGTTCCGCAGCCAGCGCTACGAAGGCGACGAACGCATCGCTCCTGTGGTCGCCATCGTATGCAATTTTACTCCGCCGACCAAATTGACGCCTTCGCTGCTTACGCTCGATGAGGTCCAGACCCTTTTTCATGAGTTTGGGCACGGGCTGCATGCGCTTTTCGCCGACGTGAAATATCGGTCGCTCGGCAGGGTGGAGGGCGATTTCGTGGAGCTCCCTTCGCAGATCATGGAGAATTGGGCGACCGAACCCGAAGTGCTGCGCCACTATGCGATCAATTATACGACGGGAGAGGTGATTCCCGAACGCTTGATCAAGCGCATCCGCGAAAGCGGCAAGTTCAACCAGGGCTTCATTGTCACCGAACTGGTAGCTGCCGCTCTTACCGATATGGATATTCACGCTATTACGGAGTACGAACCTTTCGATGTGAACGAGTTCGAAGCCGATGCCGTGTACGGTCGCCGGGGATTGATCCCGCAGATACAGCCCCGCTACCGCTATCCCTATTTCCTGCATATTTTCGATGGGGGCTATGCGTCGGGATACTATTTCTATATCTGGGCGCAGGTCCTCGACAAAGACGCTTTCCGGGCCTTCGAACAGACCGGCGACGTATTCGACCGTGCGACCGCCCGGAAATTCCGGACGCTGCTTTCTCGGGGCGGTTCGGCGGACGGTATGACCCTCTACCGGGATTTTCGCGGGGCCGATCCTGATAAACGGGCGATGCTCGTGGCCTGTGGCCTGATGGAGGAGCTGCCCGAAGAACCTGCCGACAGCCTTGCCGTGCCCGTCGTGACCCTCGAACCGAATGAAAAGCCTAAAATCTAATTTAACCGATGAAAAAGATTGTTATGACATTTTTAACCGCTTTGGCAGCCGGATGCGCGGACCATACGATGCCCGTTGCCCAGCTGCCTGAAATTGATACGAACAACCCCTTGCTCGCGGAGTGGAATACGCCGCACGAAACCCCGCCGTTCGACCGGATCCGGGTGTCCGATTACGAACCGGCGTTCGATGCCGCGATCGCTGTGTCGCGTGCCGAAATCGACGCGATCGTAAACAATCCAGCCAAGCCGACCTTCAATAATACGATCGTGGCGCTCGATCGTCAGGGCCGGCTGCTTTCGCGGGTCGAAGGTATTTTTTTCAACCTGCTCGAAGCGGATGCTACGCCCGAGATGCAGCAGGTGGCCGAGAACGTACAGCCCAAATTGACGGCCCTGTCCAACGACATATCGCTCAACCCGCAGCTCTTCGAGCGTGTGAAGGCCGTCTATGAACATCCGGGGTGGTTCCTTTCGAAAGAGGACAAGAAATTGCTGGAGGAAACCTATAACGGTTTCGTGCGCAGCGGTGCGAACCTTTCCGATGAGGACAAGGAACTGTACCGGCAATATTCGACCGAACTTTCGGAGCTTTCGCTCCGGTTCAGCCACAATGTGCTGGCTGCCACGAATGCCTTTACGATCAATATCACGGATCCGGCGCAGGTGGCCGAGCTTCCCGATTTCGTGCGGGACGGTATGGCCGCCGAAGCCAAGGCCCGTGGCGAGCAGGGATGGACGGTGACGCTTCAGGCGCCGAGTTACGTCCCTTTCATGGAGTATTCGACCAACCGCGAGCTGAAGGAGAAGCTTTGGAGAGCCAGCAACTCCCTCTGCTTGGGCGGTGAGTTCGACAATACGGAGAACATCAAGCGGATGGTCAATCTGCGTTTGAAGATCGCCAACCTGTTGGGGTATCCGACGTACGCCGATTACGTGCTGGCCGACCGAATGGCTGAAAACGCGCAGACGGTCAATGCTTTCCTGGATGAATTGCTTGCCCAGACCAAGGAGTATGCCGTGAAGGATTACAATACGATCGGGGAGTATGCCCGCTCGCAGGGTTTCGAAGGCGAGGTCATGCCCTGGGATATGGCTTATTACTCGGAGAAGTACCGCCATGAGAAATACGAGCTCAACGAGGAGTTGGTGAAGCCTTACTTGCAGTTGGACAGTGTGAAGCGGGGGGTATTCCTGCTTGCCAATAAGCTCTACGGCCTTAATTTCACGCCGAATCCCGAAGTCCCGGTCTATCATCCCGAGGTGACGGCTTACGACGTGACCGACAAGGACGGTCGCTTCCTGGCGGAACTTTACCTCGACTTCTTCCCCCGGGCTACCAAACGCGGCGGGGCTTGGGAAACCGAGTTCCGGAGCGTTTCAATCGTCGAGGAACACGAAACCCGCCCGCTGGTGTCGCTGGTGATGAACTTCACCAAGCCGACCGATACGACTCCTTCACTGCTTACTTTCAGTGAATTCGAAACTTTCCTGCATGAGTTCGGACACGCGCTGCACGCCATTCTTTCGGAGGGAGAGCACGAGTCGATCAGCGGTACGCACGTATATCAGGATTTCGTCGAGCTGCCTTCGCAGATCATGGAGAATTGGGCGACCGAGAAAGAGTTCCTCGACTTGTGGGCCGTGAATTACAAGACCGGAGAACCGATTCCTGCCGACCTGATTGCCAAGATCGTCGCCGCAGAGAACTATCAGGCGGCTTATTTCAATGTCCGCCAGTTGCTGTACGGGCTCAACGACATGGCATGGCATTCGATCGACAAGCCGTTCGAGGGCGATGTCGAACTGTTTGAACGGACGGCGATGGCTCCGGCTCAGGTACTCCCGGTTGTCGAGGGTGCTGCGATGTCGCCGGCTTTCAGCCACATTTTTGCCGGCGGATATGCTGCGGGCTATTACGGTTACAAGTGGGCCGAGGTGCTGGCGGCCGATGCCTTCTCGCTGTTCAAGGAGAAGGGTATTTTCAATCCCGAAGTGGCGGAGGCTTTCCGCCGCGAAATTCTCTCGAAGGGCGGTCACGAACATCCGATGACGCTCTATGTGAATTTCCGGGGACACAAGCCCGAAACCAAGGCTCTGATCGAAAAGATGGGGCTCGAAAAATAGAGTTGTTGTCGGCGTGGGTTTCCCATCCTGAAAATCGAAAGGGCTGCCTACAGAGGCAGCCCTTTTCGTGTGAGTGTATAGAAGACCGGGACGATCGAGAACGGATGTGGTATGTCGCGCGAATCGTTTGTGCGGGGAAGAGTAGTTATTTTGACAATAAAACCACCCGTGCAATGGTAGCACGGGTGGTTTATATTTTGATGATTGCTGGCGGGATCAGAACTTGCTTGTAACGGGATCAGAACTCCGAGGTGAAGTAAAATCTGATGTCCTTGAAGTTTTCCTGCGCCAGGGCCAGGGCATAGCTGGTGTCGGCCAGAAATACATCGCGGCCGTGCTTGTCGATGGCCATGTTCGTATGTTTGCGCCGTTTGAAGTCGGCCAGCTGCTCGGCGTTGTCGCTCTCGATCCAGCAGGCTTTGTAGATGGAGATCGGCTCCCAGCGGCAGGCGGCGTTGTATTCGTGCGCCAGGCGGTATTCGATCACCTCGAATTGCAGGGCGCCCACCGTGCCGATGATTTTGCGGCCGTTGAGCGACGAGGTGAAGAGCTGCGCCACGCCTTCGTCCATGAGCTGATCGATGCCTTTGGCCAGTTGCTTGAATTTCAGCGGATCGGCATTCTCGATATAACGGAACTGTTCGGGTGCGAAGGAGGGAATGCCTGTGAATTTGAGCTTTTCGCCTTCGGTGAAGGTGTCGCCGATCTTGAAGTTGCCCGTGTCGTGCAGGCCGACGATGTCGCCCGGGTAGGCGAAGTCGATGATCGACTTTTTCTCGGCCATGAAAGCCGTCGGCGAGGAGAATTTCATCTGTTTGCCGCTGCGCACGTGCAGGAAATTCTTGTTACGTTCGAACGTGCCGGAGCAGATCTTCAGGAAGGCGATGCGGTCGCGGTGGTTCGGATCCATGTTGGCGTGGATCTTGAAGACGAAGCCTGTCATTTTCTCCTCGGCAGGCTCCACGATCCGGGTTTCGGTCGGCGCAGGGCGCGGCGAGGGGGCGATGCGGATGAAACACTCCAGCAACTCCTTCACGCCGAAATTATTGACCGCCGAGCCGAAGAAGACCGGGGCCAGCTCAGCCCGCAGGTAAGCGTCGCGGTCGAAAGCGTCGTACACGCCTTCGACCAGTTCGGTGTCTTCGCGCAGTTGCTTGGCGTAGCGTTCGGAGATGTATTCGTCCAGTTCGGGCGAGGCGAGGTCGTTGATCTCTACGGTCGAAGCGTCGGCCGTCTGCCGTTCGTCGCTCGTAAAGAGCGTGAGGTTCTTCTCGTAGATGTTGTAAACGCCCTTGAAGGTGTCGCCGCTCGAAATCGGGAATGAGAGGGGACGTACCCGGATGCGGAGTTCCTTCTCGATTTCGTCCAGCAGGTCGAAGGGATCCTTGCAGGGGCGGTCGAGCTTGTTGACGAAGACGATCACCGGGGTCTGCCGCATGCGGCAGACGTCCATCAGCTTGCGGGTCTGGGACTCGACGCCCTTGGCGCCGTCGATGACGATGATTACGGAGTCCACCGCCGTCAGCGTGCGGTAGGTATCTTCGGCGAAGTCTTCGTGGCCCGGGGTATCGAGAATGTTGATCTTGCGGCCCTGGTATTCGAAGCCCATGACGGACGTAGCGACCGAAATACCGCGCTGACGTTCGATCTCCATGAAGTCGGAGGTGGCTCCCTTCTTGATTTTATTGCTTTTGACCGCTCCCGCGACGTGGATGGCGCCGCCGAAGAGCAGCAGTTTTTCGGTCAGGGTCGTTTTACCGGCGTCCGGGTGCGCGATGACGGCGAACGTCCGCCGGCGGGTGATCTCTTCCTGTAAGGTCATAAACGGTAATAAAGATTGTGGGTGAGTTCTCTTGCAGATTATTTATTGTCCGGTTTGGGGTAGTCGGAGTTGTAGTGGCAGCCGACCGACTCTTTCAATGCGCTGCCTTGTTTGATGACCAGGTAGGCCACGGCGATCATGTTGCGCAGTTCGCACAGCTCGCGATTGGGCTTGATCTTGTTGTGTAGCTCTTCGGTCTCTTCGTAGATGATCGACAGGCGGCGCAGGGCGCGTTCGAGCGAGAGATTCGAGCGGACGATGCCGACGTAGTTGGACATGATGGCCTGCATCTCGCGTTTGGACTGGATGATCATCAGCATCTCTTCGGTGTGCTGGGTGCCTTCGAAATCCCAGTCGGGAATACCCTCCTGGATTTCGACCGAGGAGAGCCGGGAGGTGGCGTGTTTGGCGGCTTGGTCGGCATAGACGACCGCTTCGATCAGGGAGTTCGAAGCCAGCCGGTTGGCGCCGTGCAGCCCCGTGCAGGAGGTTTCTCCCAGGGCATAGAGCCGTCGGATCGAGGTTTCGCCGTTGAGATCGACCTTTACGCCGCCGCAACAGTAGTGTGCCGCCGGTGTGACGGGGATCAGGTCGCGGGTGATGTCGATGCCGAGCGAGAGGCATTTTTCATAGATGTTCGGGAAATGCCGGCGCGTCTGCTCCGGATCTTTGTGCCGCACGTCGAGATAGACGAAGTCCTCGCCCCGGCGGGTCATTTCGGTATAGATGGCCCGGGCCGTCACGTCGCGCGGTGCGAGCGATTTCATCGGGTGGTATTTGTCCATGAACTCTTCGCCGTTTTGCAGACGCAGGATCGCGCCGTAACCCCGCATCGCCTCCGTGATGAGGAAATTGGGCTTTTCGGCCGGATGGTAGAGCGAGGTGGGGTGGAATTGGATGAACTCCATGTTTTCGGTGATGGCCTTGGCGCGGTGGCACATGGCGATGCCGTCGCCTGTGGCGACGCTCGGATTGGTCGTCGAAGAATAGACGTTGCCGCAGCCGCCCGCAGCGACGACGGTGAATTTGGCCAGCACGGTTTCGATCTCGTTGCTCTCCAGGTTCAGCACGTAAGCTCCGAAGCAGGCCAGGCCGCGCGTGTGGCGGGTGACGAATTCGCCCAGGTGGTGCTGTGTCAGCAGGTCGATGGCGAAATGGTGTTCGAGAACCGTGATGTTGGGGTGCTTGCGTACCGAGGTTATCAGGGCCCGTTCGATCTCAGCGCCCGTGAGGTCCTCGTGGTGGAGGATACGATGTTCGGTATGTCCGCCTTCGCGGTTGAGTTCGAAGCGTCCGTCGGGTGTCTTGTCGAATTTCGTGCCCCAGGCGATCAGGTCGCGGATCAGCTCCGGGGCCCGGCGAACTACCAGTTCGACGGCTGCGGGGTCGCATTTGCCGGCACCGCAGACCAGGGTGTCGTGAATATGTTTTTCGAACGTGTCGGGCGCATAGGTCACCGAACAGATGCCTCCCTGGGCATAGTTGGTGTTGCACTCGTCCATTTTCCCTTTCGTTACCAGTGTAACGTGGCCGTGTTCTGCGGCTTTGAGGGCGAAACTCAGTCCGGCGGCGCCGGATCCGATGACCAGAAAATCGGTTTTCATGGTTTTCAGCGATTGGACAGGCCGAGATAGTGCTGGCGTGCGATGAAGCCGGATCGAGCCGACTTATATCCGGACGCAGCCTATCAGAGCGAAATTTTTTGTAAAGATAGCAAAAGGGAACGACGAGCCGAACCCGTTCGAGCTTGTCCGAACCGCCTTCTATCTGATGCAAAGATAGTGAAAGCCGAGCGCAGCGCCAAATTTATTTGCTGGTCTAAACCGGGTATTTTTTCCGTAAAGACCGGGATTTTTATTAATTTTGTGCCCGCTATATGCTGAAAATGGAAAGACATATCGACATAGACCGTTTCGACTACGACCTGCCCGACGAGCGGATCGCCAAGTATCCGCTCGAGGAGCGATCGGCATCGAAGCTGCTTGTTTACGAACGGGGGGAAATCTCGGAGCGCCGCTTCCGCGACATCGGCGACATACTGCCTGAGGGGACCCTGCTGGTGTTCAACAATACCAAGGTGATTCGGGCGCGGATTATCATGCACAAACCTTCGGGTGCTCGGATCGAGGTATTCTGCCTCGAACCGCACGATCCGGCGGATTACGAGCGGGCGTTCGCCGTGAAAGGTTCGTGCCGCTGGAGCTGCATCGTGGGTAACCTCAAAAAATGGAAAGAAGGCCCGCTGGTGATCGATTTCGAATATGAAGGTCGCGCGGAACGGATGCTGGCCTGGCGTGAGGGCGAGGGCGGCCGCGAGCAGATCGTCCGCTTCGAATGGACGGCTGATCTGACGTTCGGACAACTGCTGGAACATCTGGGCCGGATTCCGATCCCGCCTTACCTGAACCGCGAGAGTCAGGAGATCGACAATACCCGTTACCAGACCGTCTATTCGAAATTCGAAGGTTCCGTGGCCGCTCCGACGGCCGGCCTGCACTTCACACCGGAGTTGATCGAGCGGATGCGGACGCAGGGGTTTTCGTTCGAAGAGGTGACCCTGCACGTGGGGGCCGGAACATTTCTGCCCGTGAAAGACCGCGATGCGGCGGCGCATCCGATGCATACGGAACATTTCGAGATCCGTCGAAGCAGCGTGGAGCGGCTGCTGGAGAAGTGGGATAATATTACGGCGGTAGGTACCACTTCCGTCCGAACGCTGGAGTCTTTGACGGCGCTGGCGTGGCGGATCCGTACTTCGGGTGCGCCCGATGCGAGCCGCGTGATCGGGCAGTGGGAGTTGTACGACTTGCCCGAGGTGTTTACAGGCCGCGAAGCATTGCAGGTACTGTCAGACTATATGGTTCGTGAGGGGATCGAGAAACTCAAGGCCGCCACGCAGATCATGATTACGCCGCTGGGATACCGTTTCCGGATCGTGCGCAATATCGTCACGAACTTCCACCAGCCCAAATCGACGTTGCTGTTGTTGGTGTCGGCTTACGTGGGAGATGATTGGCATCGGATTTACGACTACGCCCTCACGCACGATTTCCGTTTTTTGAGTTACGGGGATAGCTCGGTGCTGATGCGTTGAGAACTTTGAATTATAAATGAAAACGGCCGGAACGTGATAGTTTCCGGCCGTTTGTTGTGACGGGGATTGCTTGTTAGTGGCTTACGGCCCCCATCTCTTCGGGCTTGTGTTTGTAGCGGAAGACCATTGCGAAGACGATGGCGACGACCAGCGCGTAACCCGCAAAGATATACCATGATTCGGGCCAGCCGAAAGCATCGACTACCGCACCTGCCGCGTAGGAGCCGAAGAAAGCACCGAGTCCGTTGGTCATGATCATAAAGACACCCTGCGCCGAGGAACGGATGTCGGGGGTAGTTTCCTTTTCGACGAAAAGCGAGCCCGAAATGTTGAAGAAGTCGAATGCGACCCCATAAACGATCATCGAGAGGATCAGGAAAACGGCACCCGATCCCGGATTGCCGATACCGAAGAATCCGAAGCGGAGCACCCAGGCCAGCATCGAGATCAGCATCACCCATTTGATGCCGAAGCGTCGCAGGAAGAAGGGAATCAGCAGGATGCAGAATGTTTCGGACATTTGCGAGAGCGAGAGCAGGATTACCGAGTGGCGCACGATGGGCGAGTCGGCGTATTGGGGCATCGTGCCGAAGTTCTGAATGTAACTGTCGCCGAAGGCATTGGTAATCTGAAGAGCGGCGCCCAGCAGCATCGAGAAGATGAAGAAGATCGCCATGCGTTTCTCCTTGAAGAGAGCGAATGCGCGGAGTCCGAGCGTGTCGATCCACGATTGGCTTTTCCGGGCATGACTGACCGGACAGCCCGGCAACGTGAAGGAGTAGATCGCGAGAATCAGGGAGAGGATGGCCGAAACGTACAGTTGCCAATAGGTCAGTTTGATCTGTACGCCGCCTATCTGAACCAGATCGACGAACCACATGGCGGCGATGAAGCCGACCGTACCCCAGACCCGGATGGGCGGGAAGTGCTTCACGGCATCGAGTTTCGCCAGGTCGAGGGCATTGTAGGCTACCGAGTTCGAGAGGGCGATGGTGGGCATGTAGAACATGACGCTCATCAACATGCAGGTGTACAGGGGGCCGTAGGCGGTTTGCGAGGCGGCTGCGACGAGGAACCCGGCGCTGATGAGCTGGCAGATGCCCAGCAGCTTCTGCGCGGGGATCCAGCGGTCGGCGATGATACCCATGAGGGCCGGCATGAAGAGCGATGCGATACCCATCGTAGCGAAGAAACTGCCGATTTGCAACCCTGTGAACTGAAGACCTCCGCCGAGGTAGGCGCCCAGCGAAATGAGCCACGAACCCCAGATCGCGTACTGCAGGAAGTTCATGACGATAAGACGGAATTTGATTCCCATAATTGGTTGATTTATGTGTTGTTTTACTTTTGCAGGCCGTTTTTCCCGAAAGGGGTTATGAACAAAAGTATAAATTTTTTTCGGAATTTTCTTTGCAGTTGAAAAATAAAGTTCTACTTTTGCATCACCGAAAGGACATTGAGCTATGGTGTAATGGTAACACAACAGATTCTGGTCCTGTTATTCTTGGTTCGAATCCAGGTAGCTCAACACAAAGAACGCGCCGCTGATATTCAGCGGCGCGTTTCTTCGTTATTGCGGTCGGCGCTTTTTAGAAGCGGAATCCGACGTAGAAACGGACGGAGTTGGTTTTCAGTTTCGTTTTGGTCGATGAGATGCCCTCCAGGTCTGCATCTTCGAGTGAGAATCCATTGTATTTGGCCTGGCCCCAGCGACCTTCCACGCCGACCGAAATCACTTTCCAGGCCACCGATCCGCCGAAGCTGTAGAACAGGGCGAAGTTGGAGTTGAAACTATCGTCGAGGTACATCATCGAGTAGGAGGGCGTGAGTCGGAAATAGAGGCTGATTTTCAGTTCGTGAACCGGGTTGATCGTAATCGAAGGACCGACCTGCATGCCGTATTCCAGCTGATGATTGCCGATGTCGATCGTTTCATCCATAATGTCGCCGACGGAACCCGAACCCGGCTCTTCCGATTCGGAGATCGTGTATTTCGAATAGTTCAGATCGACCCAGCTCCAGTCCAGACCGAATTTCAACATTCCGAGCAACGGTTTTTTGTGCAGGTAAAATAGGTTTTACCCCAACTGATCGACACGCCGAAATCGTTTTTCAGCTTCTCGTCGCCGAAATCCTTGAATACGAGCGATTGTTTTACGTAACCGAGGTTGAAGTACTTGGACCTGTTTTTCCATATTTTGCGATCGAGTTCCTCGTTCTTTTGGTGCCGTAATTGCTGGGATAGGTCATCGACGACCCGCTGCAGCGAATCCGTTTCCGTCGCAACGGGAGAGGTCGTTTCGGCGACCGGTTCTTGTGCTGTCGCAGTCAAGGTCCACAGGGACAAACCGATTAAAAACGTAAAGATTTTTTCATAATGGTATTTTTATTTAAGTTGAAGGTTTCTGCCGTTTCCCATACTGCAAAAATAACATTATTGTGAAAAAAAAGTTCGTTTGAATGGAATTATTGTCCGATAAGTATTATATTTCTTTGGTTACTCTTCCTCTTCTTCCAAATATATCTCCTCCATAAGGCTGTCCAGTTCGCGCCGCTCCTTTTTGGTCGGACGTCCCGTACCCCGGTCGCGGAAGACGAAGACCGTTTCGCGGGGGATGTTGAGCTTGTCGAGTTCCGATTGCGGAGTGATGTTGCGACAGTAGTCGGGGACGTTCTTGGCCGGCTGGCGGCTCGACACGTAGCCCACGACTTCGAAGAGATAGGTCACGGGCATCCGTTTGACGGCGATTCGGTCGCCGATCCGCACTTCGCGCGAAGGTTTGGCGTAGGCGTCGTTCACCAGCACCCGGTTCTGGCGGATGGCTTCGGCCGCGTCGCTGCGGGTCTTGAAGATGCGTACGGCCCAGAGGTATTTGTCTAATCTGATCGCTTCCATTTCGTTTTTTCAATTATATCGTACAGGCAAAATCCGATGTCGGGAGGCTCGGTGGCTCCGGCAGATTCGGATTTTCCGTTGTGCTGACGATTCGGGACAGGATGTCGGAACAGAGCCGAAGCTGGTAGTGTGCGGCTGCGGGTTGTCCGACGGTCTTCGAACCGGAGGTCGGTAGTTGCATCGATCCCTCGGGAACGGCGGTTTCGGTGGGGAAGTGTCGCGGGCTATTTCTCATAGATGCTTTCCGATTTGGGCATGTCGTGCGATTGTTCGTCGTTCTGTCGGCTGACGCTCAAGATCATGCCCAGGGCGATAGCCGTGAAGATCGTCGAGGAGCCGCCGCGTGAGATGAGCGGCAGGGTTTGTCCCGTTTCGGGAATCAGGTTTACCGTTACCATGATGTGCAGCAGCGCCTGGCAGGTAATCAACAGGGCCAATCCCAGGACCAGCAGACCCGGAAATGCCGTGCCGCACCGTCGGAAAATTTCGATGGCACGGAAGAAGATCCACAGGTAGAGCAACAGCAGCAGCAGCGCCAGGACGATACCGTACTCCTCGACGAAAAAGGCGTAGGCGTAATCGCTTTCCGGGTGGATCATCTCTATGCGCATGGCGCTCTGTCCGGCGCCTTCGCCCAGGATGCCGCCGTTGTGGATGGCGATCATCGAACGCTCGGTGTCGGTCAGCTGGTCGATCGGCTTTTCGGTTTGGGGCTTGGTCCAGAGGTCGATCCAGGTTTCCACGCGGCCGCCGGCCGTTTCGCTGCGGCCCAGATTCAGCAGGCCGGCCAGCATTACGGCGGCGAAGGCCAGGCCCAGCAGTTTCATCAGTTCACCGATCCTCACCCGTCCGATAAGCATCATCACCCACGAGGCGAAGAAGACCAGCACGGCCGACGAGGTGTGGGCCGGGAAGATCACTACACAGGAGAGCAGGACGGGGGCCAGGATGGGCCACGTGCCCTCGCGCCAGATTTTGCGCTGGTCGGGGCGCTTCCACCGCAGCGGGTTGAGCGAGGGGATGATCCGTAATTTGTCGATCACGCTCTGCCGGCCGGCGAGCTGCCGGGCCAGAAACAGTACGGTGGCGACCTTGAGTGCTTCCGAAGGCTGGAACTGGAAAGGACCGAGCGGAATCCAGCGGGCGGCGCCGTTGGTCGTGGCGCCGATGAAATAGACGGCCAGCGTCAGCAGAACGCTGCCTGCATAGGCGACCAGCGCCAGGTGGTTGTATATCCGGGAGTTGATCTTGTGTACGATGATGATCAGCGGAACGCAGACGAAAAGGATCAGCAGCTGTTGGCGCAGGAAGTGGGCCGTCGAACGAGCCGTATGCGCATCGTAGGCCATCTTCGCCGTCGAGGAATAGACCACCAGTACGGAAATGACGGCCAGTGCCGCGATAATGATCCACAGCACCTTGTCCCCGGCGAAGAGTTTCATGCCGGGCTCCTGTCCGGGTGCGTCGGTCTGCACAGTCGTACCCTCTGTGTTCGGATTGCCGGCCGTTTTCTCCGTCTGTTTTTCCGCTTCCATCTTATTATTTCGCGTGTTCGGCGACCCACTGTTTGAACAGTTCGCCCCGGTTTTCGTAATTTTTGAAGAGGTCGAAGCTCGCACAGGCCGGTGAAAGCAACACCACGTCGCCCGGACGGGAAGCTTTGCGGGCCGCCTGCATCGCCGCGTCGAGCGAATCGGTCGAAATGATTTCGGGAATTATGCCCGTGAAACTTTCGACCAGCTTGCGGTTGTCGATGCCCATGCAGACGAGCGTATGCACTTTTTCGCGGGCGAACCGCTTGAGCGGCTCGTAGTCGTTGCCTTTGTCCGTACCGCCTGCGATCCAGACTACGGGACGTTTCATGCTCTCCAGTGCGTACCACGTGGAATCGACGTTGGTGGCTTTCGAGTCGTTGATGTAGGCCACGCCGCCGATCTCTCCGGCGGGTTCGAGCCGGTGTTCCACCGGCGCGAAGTCGTAGATGGAGCTGCGGATGCGGATCGGGGATACTCCGGCCGCGAGCGCCGCGAGCGCCGCCGCCATAGCATTATAAGCGTTGTGCAGCCCGGGAATCCGCATTTTGGCCGTGTCGATCTCCACCGACTCCCGGCCGACAGTTGCGGTGAATTTTCCGTCCAGAAGGAACGCATCGCCTGCGCCGCTCGCCACGGCGTTTTTGGCCGCGAAGGGGAGCTGCTTCATCCGCAGGTCGTATTTGGGCAACTGCTGCCAGATCACCTCGTCGTCGCCCGAATAGATGAAGAAGTCGCGCGAATTCTGGTTCTGCGTAATGCGCATCTTGGCATCCACGTAGTTCTGGAAACAGTAGTCGTAACGGTCGAGGTGGTCGGGCGTGATGTTCGTCAGCACGCCGATATGGGCGCGGAACCGGAACATGCCGTCGAGCTGGAACGAGCTCAACTCCAGTACGTACCAGTCGTAATCGCCGGTAGCGACCGAGTAGGCGAAACTCTCGCCGATATTGCCGCCGAGGGCTACGTTGTAGCCGGCGTCGCGCAGGATCTTGTAGATGAGCGACGTAGTGGTCGTCTTGCCGTTCGAGCCGGTGACGCAGATCGTCCGGGCTTTGCCCAGGTAGCGGCCCGCGAACTCCATTTCGGAGATGACCGGAATGCCCGCTTCGCGGAGTTTGACGATCATCGGCGCCTTGTCCGGAATACCGGGCGACTTGACGACTTCGTCCGCCGCGAGAATCCGCTCTTCGGAGTGGCGCCCTTCCTCGTAGGGGACCTGCCACTGGTCCAGTTTGGCTTTGTAGCGGTCGGCGATCCGCCCCTTGTCGGAGAGGAAAATGTCGAATCCTTTCTTCTTGGCGAGGATCGCGGAGCCGTAGCCGCTGATGCCGCCGCCCAGGACAACTATTTTTTTCATGGGGTTATCGGATTTTAAGCGTTACCAGGGTGATGGCCGCCAGCAGCAGCGACACGATCCAGAAACGGGTGACGATCTTGGTTTCGAAGAAACCCTGTTTCTGGTAGTGATGGTGCAGGGGGGACATGAGCAGGATGCGGCGTCCTTCGCCGTATTTGCGTTTGGTGTATTTGAAGTAGCTCACCTGAAGCATGACCGAGAGGCTCTCGACCAGGAAGATGCCGCAGAGAAGGGGCAGCAGCAGCTCCTTGCGGATACAGAGGGCGAAGACGGCGATGATGCCGCCGATGGAGAGCTGTCTCTTATACACATCTGACGCTGCCGACGATCGCATAAGTGTAGATC
>ENA-OYWJ01000728-OYWJ01000728.1-human-gut-metagenome-genome-assembly--contig:-NODE-728-length-14594-cov-17.515097_pt1 | contig 14594 bp, 10 predicted proteins | sample MGYA00244169_ERZ653395 | MGnify/ENA primary metagenome ERZ653395 (study PRJEB26926, sample SAMN06165120) | human gut metagenome | biome: ENVO:00009003; feature: ENVO:2100002; material: ENVO:00002003...
CAAGGCACAAAAGGCTGTTCTTTCGATTGCCGGTGCAAAGATACAACATTTTCGGACAGAATGCAAGCTTTCACCCTGACTTTCTATGTGAGAAAAGCTATAAGTAGCTGTAATACAATAAGTTCTATTGATTTTCTATCTGAACTTTATTGCAGAAACAATGAAAAGGCAAGAAAAGACTCGGAAGTAGCTGAAAAAATGAAAAGGGGTCATTTGGTGTCAATGTCATTTAGGGTCATTTGGAAAAGTAAATGTCACTTTCGCTGCTATAGTATATATAAATATTTATTTATATATATCTATAGTGACTTTTTAACTCTCGGAAAACATAATGACCCTAAATGACTTTGACCTAATGCCCCACTAAGTGTAATGCTTTTATTGGTTGTTTGCTAGAGTATGTGATAGTTCTAAATTGCTTGTGTATGAGATGATTACGAAAGTTTATATCAGTTGTGCTTCATTTATGTGTGTATAATAATAATCTACATTCTCTGTTGTAAAATACTGCACGTTGTACCGCTCTGGTACTCATTTCCTACATCCCATTTCATTGTATTTGTCAAAAATACCTACCTTTAGTGCATGATTCCGAGTCCGAGGAGGGGCATTTTTCACCCTTAGGAGAGGGGCTAAAATACCTTCCTAACCCCCATATTTTGCATTTTTCCGTTAAATAACGTGATGAAATTCTTTGGTTGCCAACTTTTTATTATTTTTGGTAGCAATTGACAAAATATTGACGTAGTAATAGTCCGGAAAGCTAGAAACTACATAACAACAATAGTGAAATGGAAAGGGATAACCTATTATTATATAAGTATTTAGTACGTATATTTCGTGTGTGAAGTGAAGTCTGTATGTTGAGTTATAATGGAATATATATTTACTTTTCAAATCATAGCATTCGCTTTTTATGCATTCATCCAATACCTGTTTTCAGCGATGAAAAACGGAAAAATTAGAGTTTTCTGATTACATAAACCCCTTTTTTAGCCCATGAATAGCCGATTTTGCACTTTAATTCATGCCCTCATCGAGCTGCTGAAGGAGGAATATCCATTAGCCACGATTCATGGTCATAATGAATTTGCTAACAAAGCCTGCCCCTGCTTTGATGTAAAAAAGGAGTGGGGGAAGGAGTAAAACAAAAAAATAGCGGATCTTCACAGACCCGCTATTTCCTATTATTTTAAATTTTTTAAGTGTTTATTGTAAATTTTCTAGCCTTATACAATGCCCTGAGCCATCATAGCCTTAGCTACCTTCAGGAAGCCGGCTACGTTTGCACCCTTTACGTAATTTACGTAACCGTCTGGCTCTGTACCATACTTCACGCAGTTTGCGTGAATATCGTTCATGATGTCGTGGAGCTTAGCATCAACCTCCTCACGAGACCACTTCAGACGCTCTGAGTTCTGGCTCATCTCAAGACCTGATACTGCAACACCACCTGCGTTGGCTGCCTTACCTGGAGAGTAGAGAATCTTAGCATCCTGGAAGACCTTGATAGCCTCTGGAGTAGAAGGCATGTTAGCACCCTCGCTTACTGCGATTACGCCGTTGGCGATGAGAGCCTTGGCTGCCTCCTCGTTGATTTCGTTCTGAGTAGCTGATGGGAGAGCGATGTCTGCCTTCTCAAACCAAGGCTTAGCACCCGCAACATATTTTACACCATACTTCTCTGCATACTCCTTGATACGACCACGCTCTACGTTCTTGAGCTCCATGATGTAATCGAGCTTCTCGCGGTCGATTCCGTCTGGGTCGTAGATGTAACCGTCTGAATCTGAACATGTAACTGGCTTAGCACCCAACTGGAGCAACTTCTCCATAGTGTACTGGGCTACATTACCTGAACCTGAAACCAAAACAGTCTTGCCCTTGATGTCAATACCCTTGGTAGCGAGCATGTTGCAGAGGAAGTATACGTTACCGTAACCTGTAGCCTCAGGACGGATCAATGAACCGCCGAACTCCTGACCCTTACCGGTCAAGACGCCCTGGAACTGGTGTGTCAACTTCTTGTACATTCCGAAGAGGTAACCTACCTCACGGCCACCTACACCGATGTCACCAGCTGGAACATCCTCGTCTGGACCCATGTGACGATAAAGCTCTGTCATGAAAGCCTGACAGAAACGCATTACCTCGTTGTTGCTCTTGCCACGTGGAGAGAAGTCGGAACCACCCTTAGCACCACCCATTGGGAGAGTTGTAAGAGAGTTCTTGAATGTCTGCTCGAAAGCCAAGAACTTCAAAATACCCAAGTTTACTGACTTATGGTAGCGAAGACCTCCCTTGTAAGGGCCAATCGCGTTGTTGTGCTGTACGCGGTAACCCATGTTAGTCTGTACGTTGCCCTTATCATCTACCCAAGATACGCGGAACTGGATGATGCGGTCTGGAATGCAGAGACGCTCGATGAGGTTTGCCTTCTCAAACTCTGGGTGCTTGTTGTACTCTTCCTCGATAGTACCGAGAACCTGACTAACTGCCTGAATGTACTCAGGCTCGTTTGGGAATCTTCTTTGGAGATTCGCGATTACTTCTGATGCTTTCATAATCTTTAATCTTTTATTGTGTTTAAATTCTTACTTCTTTATTTCTGCTTGCAAAGATACATGTTTTTCTCGAAAACACCAACAAAAAGAAAGAAAAAATGCAGAAAAAGTAGAAAAAAGTTATTTTTTAACATTCTTAATCACGATTTGTAGCGCTTTTGTGTACGCACACCTTATTATATAAGAGACGATTTTCGGGGTTTTAGCCTTTATTTCTGTTTTAGGGAATCTTGCATTCTGACGACTTCTGTTTATCTATCCTGCGCCATAGGGCATAAACAAGCAGGATGATAGCGTAGAGACCGATTACCTGAGGCAGACTGATTCTTACGTTTTCGATGCTTGCTCCAGGCAGCATGCTGATCAGTTTTATGGCTGTATTCAAAAACTGGGTGATGCTGGTCAGGGCGCCTGATGTAAGGCTGATGAGTGGGGCGACAACCGGTGCTATGGGCGCCCATAACGTGAGTGGGGAGAACAGAATTAAGGCTGCTCCAAGATATAGGATGAGGGTTGCTGCGGGAATGGCGATGTAATTGGTGAGAAGTGAATAGCACGATATTCTGCCGAAGGTGTAGACGATGACCGGAAGGGTTCCTATCTGGGCTGCCAGTGAAACGCAAAGGAGTCCCCATGCCCAACGGAGGAAACGGCTGCGGATGGGGAGGAGGGTGTAAAGGGGTGTGAAGAACAGCAGAATGGAGGCTACTGCCAGGAACGAAAGCTGGAAACTCAACTCGAAAAGATAGAGCGGACTGATGAAGAGCATAAATATATAAGCTGAGGCTAAGGTGTTGAGCGGCAGACCGGTACGATGGAAAGCTAAACTTAAGCTGTAGGCTGAAAGCATGATGGCTGCACGGACTGCACTTGCCGGCAATCCTATGAGAAAAACGTAGGTCCAGATGGAGATGAGGGACAGAATGATGGTGTAAACTGAGTACTTTCTGCCGCCTAGCAGAAAGATGAAAAGCTGGAAGATAATGCCTATATGAAGTCCGCTTACTGCCAGGATGTGACTGGCTCCGGAAATGGAGTAACTGTTTCGGGTGTTCGAGTCGAGTGCGCTCTTGTCGCCCAGCGCCATGGCTGCGATGACTGCATAGTCTTGCTGTTTTACGTGAAGGGAAATCAGTTTGCTTTCAATATTGCTTTTATAGCGTTCGGTATTGATTTTTGCCCGTGTGAGGTAAGACAGTTCCTGCCAGTTTTTCAGTTGTGTAGAGGTTTGGGAATCAGCTATTTGCTTACAGGTAAGAAAAGCCCCAAGGCTCAGGATGCATAAATGAATCATCACGCATTGGGAACAGATGAGAAACTGGTGGCTCCTGCTGAAGTAAGCTTTTGGGCTTAAGAACTCAGTAAGGAAAAAGATGATGCTGCCAAGGGCGCATGAAATGATGGAGATGATGAGCCAAAAGGACATATTGAAATCATCATAGCCCCATTTGGCTATGATGATTCCGATCGTCAGTGTGAGGCTGATGGTCATGAGCGGGGTGAGAGGTAGCTCTTTCATCATTCCTCTTTTCTTTTTTAAAAGATAATTTATTTCCTATTTCTTGAATCCGAAGATGCGCTTGATGAATTTCTTCACAGCGTTTTCTTGCTTCTGTGGATTTACGATAGGGGTGTGCTTGCGTGCAGCTGGCTTGTCGCCCTTTTTCTGGGCTACGCCTCTGCCACGGCCGTTGCTGCCTGGGCGAACATTGTTCTCGGTGCCTGGGCGCTGCTGGTTGCTGTTATTGCTGTTATTGCGGCGCTTCTGGCTGTTGCTGTTCTTTGGCTGCTCGCCTGGCTGGGCTGGCTTTCTGTTCTGCTGCTTTGCGTTCTGCTGAGGCTGCTGCTTTGCGTTCTGCTGCCTGTTGCCCTGCTGAGGCTGCTGCTTTGCGTTCTGCTGCTTATTGCTCTGCTGAGGCTGCTGCTCGTTGTTGCGTGGTGCTTTTTCCTGACGCTCGTTTGGCTTGTTTGGCTTGCGCTTGTGAGAAGTCTGGTCGCGGTCTTTCTGTCGGCGGTTCTTGGCGCTGTTCTTTCCGCCCTCTCCGTTTCTGCCGTTACCGCGTCTGTTGTTTCTTCCGTTTGCACCTTTCTTCTTCGGCTTGTTGAGCTTGATGTATTCAGGACCTTCGCCGCATCCCTCAGGGAGAGGCATCTTGTCTACCACCTTCTCCAGGAATTTCTCTATCTGCTGGAACCAGTACTGGTCTTCTTCGCTTACGAAGGTGATGGCTCTACCATCGCGGTTGGCACGGGCTGTACGGCCGATGCGGTGAACGTAATCTTCTGTATCGTGAGGAACATCGTAATTGATGACCATCTCAATATCATCGATGTCGATTCCGCGCGCCACAATGTCGGTAGCTACGAGAACATCATACTGTCCGCTCTTGAACTTGAACATCACATCATCGCGCTCAGCCTGTTCCAGGTCGCTGTGCATGGCTCCGCAGTTTACTCCAATCTGCTGGAGAGAAGCTGCGAGTTGCTTCACCTTGAATTTGCTGCCGCTGAAGACGATGACACGCTTCAGGTCGCCTGCCTTGAAGATGTCCTTGATGATGGTCATCTTCTGGGTTTCGTAGCATACGTATGCTTCCTGCTTGATTTTCTCGGCTGGCTTGCTGACGGCAAGTTTGATTTCTACCGGATTCTTGAGCAGGGTCTTAGCCAGTTCTTCTATCTTCTCAGGCATGGTTGCCGAGAACATGATGGTCTGGCAGGTCTTTGGCAGTTTTGACGCGATGGTCTTGATGTCTTCAGAGAAACCCATGTCGAGCATGCGGTCGGCCTCGTCGAGGATGAAGAAGCTTACCTTGCTGAGGTCTACATTGCCCAGAGAGATATGGGAGATGAGGCGGCCCGGGGTGGCGATGACTACATCGGCACCCATGCGGAGGCTGCGCAACTCCTGATCGTAGCGGTTGCCGTCGTTGCCGCCGTAAACGGCTACACTGCTCACGCCCTGCAGGTAATAGCCGAAGCCTTGCATCGCCTGGTCTATCTGCTGGGCGAGCTCGCGGGTTGGTGACATGATGACGCAGTTGATGGCGTCTTTCGGATAACCGCCGTCATCGAGCTTGCTCAATACTGGCAGCAGATAGGCTGCGGTTTTGCCGGTTCCGGTCTGGGCTACACCCAAGACATCGTGACCTTCTAATATCTCTGGAATGCACTTTTCCTGTACAGGAGTGCATGTGTCGAAGCGCATGTCGTATAATGCGTCGAGCACGTTGTCGTTTAAATCTAATTCGTCGAAATACATTCTTTCTATAGTTTATAGTTTACGGTTTATAGTTTATAGGGGGCACGGCTGCTATAAACTATAAACTCTTAATTATTAATTGATAATTACCTCGGTGCCTTGCGGTAGCAGAAGTAGGCTACGATGGCGAAGAGGAAGTTTGGAAGCCACGCTGCCAGAACAGACGGGAAGTTGGCCTGGATGGCGAAGGTGGCAGAAACCGTCTGCAGCATGATGTAGCCGAAACTCAGCGCAAGTCCAACGCCCAATGCTGCTCCCATGCCGCCCTTGCGCTTGCGTGCTGAGAGGGAGACACCGATGATGGTGAGGATGAACGAGGCGAAGGAAGAGGCGATGCGCTTGTGGTATTCTACCTCGTACTGCACTACGTTGCCCGAACCGCGGTTGATCTGCTTGGAGATGTAATCGCGGAGCTCAGGACTGGTGAAGGTTTCCTGCTGACCCTTGGAATAGACCAGGTCGGTAGGTTCCATCATGATGATGGTGTCCTTCTGCGCTCCGCTCGTAATATGCTCCTTCATGCCCTGGAGCTTGCGGATTTTCCAGTTGCTCAGTTTCCAGTGATACTTGCTGTCGGAAATGGTGTCGTACTGGATGTCCATCGCTGTAAGGTGGCTTACGAGTTTCTTGTCCTGGAACTTGTCGAGACAGAATCCGTAGCCGCGTTTCATGCTGTTGTCGTAATGCTGCATATAGGCAATCACTCCCTTGTCTACCTGCAGCTGTACATTCTCGGCACTGGTATTCTTCTTCTTGTTCTTGTACATCGTCTCGAAGTTCTGCCTGATGACGGTTCCGTGGGGAATGACGTAGGCTGAGAGCCCGAAGGAGAGGGCTGAGAGCAGCACGCAGGTAATCATGTATGGGCGAAGGAGACGCTTGAAGGATACTCCCGACGCCAGGATGGCGATGATTTCGGAATTGCTTGCCAGCTTGGTGGTGAAGAGAATGACCGCCACGAACACGAACAGCGCACTGAAGAGGTTGGCAAAATAGGGCACGAAGTTGGCGTAGTAATCGAAGATGATTGCGCGCGCCGGTGCATGGTGCTCTGTGAATTTTGACAGGTTCTCGTTGAAGTCGAAGACGATGGCGATGGAGATGATCAGGGCGATGGAGAAGAAATAGTAGCCCAGAAACTTCTTGATAATGTACCAGTCGAGCTTCTTGATGTACCTGAACGGGTTGAGAAACCTGAAGATGCGCAGGAACCGGAGTTTGTGAGCCAGCCAGCGCACAGCCCTGATGAGCCACCCGAACTTGCGGGAAGCCCATCGGCCGGTGCGGTAGAGCCGGCGGTGTTTTCTTATTTTCTTAAAATCTTTCATGATGCTTGCTTACTTAAATTCTTCGGCCAAGCTGGTCGATGATGGAATTCTTCCATGTCACGAAATCGCCCTGCTCGATATGATGGCGGGCATCGGTCACGAGGCGCAGATAGAAAGAGAGGTTGTGGATGCTGGCTATCTGCATCGCCAGCAGCTCCTGGGCCTTGAAGAGGTGGTGGAGGTAGGCCTTCGTGGTTACGAGGTCGATGTCGCAGCCGTCTGGATCTACCGGACTGAAGTCTTTCTCCCACTTCTTGTTGCGCATGTTCATCGTGCCCTGATAGGTGAAGAGCATGGCGTTGCGGCCGTTGCGGGTCGGCATTACGCAGTCGAACATGTCTACGCCGCGCTCGATGGCTTCGAGGATGTTCTGCGGGGTTCCTACGCCCATCAGATATCTCGGCTTGTCTTTCGGCAGGATTTCGTTCACTACTTCTATCATCTCATACATCACCTCGGTAGGTTCTCCTACGGCAAGTCCGCCGATGGCATTTCCGTCGGCTCCCTTGTCGGCAATGTATTTGGCTGCTTCGCGGCGCAGGTCCGGGAAGGTGCAGCCCTGAACGATAGGGAAGAGACTCTGCTGATAGCCGTAGAGGGGCTCGGTTTCGTTGAACCGCTTGATGCAGCGGTCTAGCCAGCGCTGGGTGAGCATGAGGCTGTTCTTGGCGTACTGGTAATCGCTCTGTCCCGGTGGACATTCATCGAAGGCCATCATGATGTCGGCTCCGATGATGCGCTCGGTGTCCATCACATTTTCCGGTGTGAAGAAGTGTTTGCTGCCGTCGATGTGGGAGCGGAACTCGCAGCCTTCTTCCTTGAGCTTGCGGATGCCGGTGAGCGAGAAGACCTGGAAGCCGCCGCTGTCGGTGAGGATAGGACGGTCCCAGCCGTTGAACTTGTGCAATCCGCCTGCTGCCCTGATGACGTCAAGACCTGGGCGCAGGTAGAGGTGATAGGTGTTTCCGAGGATGATCTGTGCCATGACCTGCTTCTTGAGTTCCTCGAAGTGGACGCCCTTCACGCTTCCTACGGTTCCTACGGGCATGAAGATTGGGGTCTTGATCTGTCCGTGGTCGGTGGTGATGATGCCTGTACGCGCATCGCTTGCTTTATCTGTTACTTGTAATTCAAATTTCATTTCTATTCTTTTTTATCATTTTCCTCAATGCTGAAGTCTGTAGGATTTTTCACCTTCTCGTCGGTCAGCGCGAACTGCCAGACGTCAGCCACGTTCTCTACATAGTGGAAGTCTACGCCCTTGAGATATTTCTCCGGTATTTCCTCTACGTTCTTCTGGTTCTCCCTGCACATCACGATGTGCTTGATTCCTGCCCGCTTGGCTGCCAGAATCTTCTCCTTGATTCCGCCTACCGGGAGCACTTTGCCGCGGAGGGTTATCTCGCCGGTCATGGCTGTGTTGGCACGCACCTTGCGCTGGGTGATGGCTGAGGCGATGCTGGTGGCGATGGTGATTCCGGCAGAAGGACCGTCTTTCGGGGTGGCTCCCTCAGGCACGTGGATGTGGATGTTCCACTGCTCGAAGATGCGGTAGTCTACCTGCAGCAGGTCGATGTGCGACTTGACGTATTCCAGTGCGATAATGGCTGATTCCTTCATCACGTCGCCCAGGTTTCCGGTCAGGGTGAGCTTGCCTGCCTTGCCCTTGCTGAGCGAGGTTTCGATGTAGAGGATTTCGCCGCCCACTGAGGTCCAGGCAAGTCCGGTTACTACTCCTGCATAGTCGTTGCCCTGGTAGATGTCGCGGTTGAACGGCGGATTGCCCAGCAGGTCTTTTACTTCGGCAGGGGTGATGGTGTAGTTCTTCAGCTCCTGGTCGCAGGCCAGTTTGTAAGCCATCTTGCGCAGACTCTTGTCAATCTGCTTCTTCAGCTGTCTTACGCCGCTCTCCCGGGTATAGTGCTCGATGATGAACTCGAGGGCATTCTTGTTGAAGCTTACCTTCGGCGAAACCTTGTCGAGTCCGGTGCTTTCCAGCTCTTCCGGTACGAGGTGGCGCTTGGCAATCTCTGTCTTCTCTTCGGTGATGTAGCCGCCTACTTCTATCAGCTCCATACGGTCGAGGAGCGGACGCGGAATGACGCTCAGGTCATTGGCTGTGGCGATGAAGAGCACCTTGGAGAGGTCGTAATCCATATCGAGATAGTTGTCGTGGAAGGCATTGTTCTGTTCCGGGTCCAGCACTTCGAGCAGGGCTGATGCTGGGTCGCCGTTGAAATTGCTCTGCGCCACCTTGTCAATCTCGTCGAGGATGAAGACCGGATTGCTGCTGCCTGCCTTCAGCATGTTCTTGATGATGCGGCCCGGCATGGCTCCCACATAGGTGCGGCGGTGACCGCGGATTTCGGCTTCATCGTGCAGACCGCCCAGCGACATGCGTACATACTTGCGCTTCATGGCTGCTGCGATGCTCTTGCCCAGACTGGTCTTTCCTACGCCCGGAGGACCGTAGAGGCAGAGGATAGGACTCTTGCCGCCGCCGTTCAGTGCTCTTACGGCGAGGAATTCCAGGATGCGCTCCTTCACATTCTCCATGCCGTAGTGGTCGTGGTTCAGAATGCGCTTGGCACGGGTCAGACTGAGGTCGTCCTGGGTGTAGGAGTTCCAAGGCAAATCTACCATGGTCTGCAGGAATCCTATCTGTATCGAATAGTCAGGACTCTGCGGGTTCAGGGTGTCGAGCTTGGCAATTTCTTTCTTGAAGATTTTGGCTGTCTCTTCGCTCCAGTTCTTCTTTTTCGCCTTCTCCAGAATCTCCTTCTTCTCCGGACTGGCGTTGCCTTCTCCCAGTTCTTCCCTGATGTTCTTAATCTGCTGCTTGAGGAAGTATTCCTTCTGCTGTTCATCGAGGTCGTAGTGGGTTTTGTTCTCAATCTCTGTCTGGATGCGTAGCAGATGGCGCACCTTGTTCAGGGATCTGATGGCAATCATGATGCGCTCGCTGAGATTTTCCTCTTTCAGCATCTTGATTTTATCCTCGATGGAGAAAGGGAGGAGGGAGCACATGAAGTTGCACTGCATGTGAATGCTCGAGAGTTCGTTGATGGCCTGGATGGCCTCATCAGTATAGTTGGCGTTTGATTTGATATAGTCTGTCGCTTCGTAATGGAAGTTCTCGTAGAGCATTCTGAAGAGTTCATCGTTGTTCTCGTCAGGCCATTTCTCCGGAAGACTTTTTACGTCAATTACTGTGTAAGGCTCTTTTTGAACGAGATGTTTCATCTGACATCTGCCCAGACCCTGGATGATGATGCTCATCTGCTCTGTGCCAGGCATCTTGATCACCTTGATGAGTTTGGCGAAGACACCTACAGGGTAGAGGTCTTCTTCGTAAGGCGATTCTGTATCTTTGTTCTTCTGGCAGAATACGCAGAATATGGTGTCTGGTTTCTTTTCCAGCATCCGGACGAGATTCAGACTTTCCTTTCTGCCCACAACGATAGGGGTCATGTTGGTTGGGAAAACTACAATATCTCGCATGCAGAGGGTAGGGTACAAGCCTTCTTCCTGGTCTTCGATCAGGGTTTTCGGGTCGCCCTCGTAATCTGCAATCATTTGTATTCGGGTACTTGTTCTTCTATTATCCATTTTGTTATGATTTCTATTTTCCGTGCAAAGGTACTCATTTTTTATGAAATATCGTGGAAATGATAGATTATTTAATAATAAAATTGCTTTTTCTATAAATTAGTACCCGTTTTTATAGATGTAAGTAGCTGCTTTTGCAGGTGGAAGTGGCAATTTCTGCTGCTTGCGATAAAATAAATCGGCGGCGCATTCGTTTTTTTCTGTAAAGAGACAGAAGAATTTATGGGTAATTTTCAATTTAAACAGTTTGAGATAGAGCAAGACCGTTGTGCCATGAAAGTGGGAACTGACGGCGTTTTGCTGGGTGCATGGGCGCAAGGTGGCAGGCGGATTCTGGACATTGGTTCCGGAACGGGACTGATTTCGCTCATGATGGCGCAGCGTTTTCCTGAGGCTGAGGTCGTAGGGATTGATATGGATGCTGATGCCTGCGGACAGGCGAGGGAAAATGTGATGGCAAGTCCGTTTCGCGACAGGGTGGAAATAGAATGCTGCAGACTGCAGGATTTCGGGGGAACTTCGGAAGCTGCTGAGGCTTTGGAAACTGCTGAAGGTTTGAAGGCTGCCGGTGTTTTTGATGCGATAGTGAGCAATCCTCCGTTCTTTGTAGATAGCTTGAAAAATCCGGACAGTAAGAGGACGATGGCGAGACATACGGACAGTCTTCCGTTCCGCGATTTGTTTGCGGGTGTAAAACGGCTGCTTTCTGATGACGGTATTTTCTCTGCAATTGTTCCCGTAGAAGTAGTGGAGCAGTTTGTTGCAGAGTCTTGTATATTAGGTTTTTATCTTATACGGAAGTGTGGCGTAAAGACGGTAGAGCGCAAGCAGCCAAAGCGCTTTATATTGAGTTTTGCCAAGCATCGCATTTCGCCTTATGAAGAGCATGTTGAAACGATGATGGATTCGCAGGGAAACCGCTCGGAATGGTATAGGAAAATAACGGAAGAATTCTACCTTTTCTAGGAGTGTTGAATGTTGAGTGTTGAATGTTGAATGAACACTCCCTCTAAATTCAACACTCAACACTCAACATTCAACATTGTATTAAAGGTTCAGCTTCTTCTGTACCAGTTTGCTGATGGCTTCTACTCTTTTGCTCTGGCGCTGGATGTCTTTATGAATATCATCGCGCACGGCATTGAAGTCGTTGAAGAAATCGGCAAAGGCAGACTGAATCATGTTCGGCTTGCGGTCGTTCTTGTTGGCAAACGGGTTCACCAGCATCTTGATTCCCTTTTCTTCCAGGTGAACATCAATCTCTGCACCCGTCATCACAGGGTCGCCATCATAATGGATTACGCCTGGCTGACTGCGGGTGATATGGAGCTTCTTGCAGCGGAACGACTTGATCTTCGAGTTCTTGTCCAACGTCTTGTTGAACATGTCGAAACTTACCTGAGGCGCCTCGATAACATCGAATGGTTCCATGATGACGACATCCATCAAACCGTCGCTCATGGATGCTTGAGGGGCAATATAGGCATTGTTGCCATACTGAGATGCGTTGGCACAGGAGATGAGGAACGCCTTATACTGCTTGGTGCCCGTCTCGTCCTCCAGCGTGTAAGTCTCTGGCTTATACTTCAATCCCTCGCGCAGGATATTTTCAGCATAAGTGATAGGACCACGCTTGCCGCTCTCGGCAAACTTCATGCTGACGAAAGCGTCAAAGCCCATGCCGCAGGTGCAGAAGAACGGGTGGTCGTTGATGACACCATAATCCAGATCTCTAATCTGGCATTGGTTGATGACCTCTATGCATTTCTTCAGGTTCATCGGGAGCAGCAGATGTCTTGCCAGTCCGTTGCCCGAACCGCAAGGCAGAATGCCGAGGGCAGTATCGGAGTGAACCAGTGAGCGGGCCACCTCGTTGACGGTTCCGTCGCCACCAACCGCCACAACCACATCTACATGGTTGTTCTTCGCTTCGGTAGCAATTTCCGAAGCGTGCCCAGCTCTTTCAGTCATTCTTATCTCGTACTCAAAAAGCTCTTTGTCCAAAACAGAATCTATCAGACTGGGAACTGCCGCCTTGCTGGCTGTTCCTGAAATCGGATTCATGATGAAAAGTATCTTTTTCTTCATTATATAGTCAAGAGTTTGTAAAATTTAGGCTGCAAAAGTAATAAAAATACCCAAAATAACAAGAAATATCGATTAAAAAAACTATAAAAGTAAACTTTCTTATAAAAAAAGCCGTTTATTGAGTTCTTTTTTGTATCTTTGCACCCTGAAAGTTAGAAAAGTATAAAAAAGAAAATAAAGTACACCTCTTAATAATGGGACAATTACAAGAAAGATACAAGAATTATCGTGAACCTCAGAAGTATATGGCTGCCGGTGTGTATCCATATTTCCGCGAGATCACAAGTAAGCAGATGACAGAAGTAACCGACATCGATGGTCATAAAATCCTGATGTTCGGTTCTAATGCTTATCAGGGTTTGACTAACGACCAGCGTGTTATTGATGCAGCAAAGGCTGCGCTCGACAAGTATGGTTCTGGTTGTGCAGGAAGCCGTTTCCTCAATGGTACGCTCGATTTGCACGTGCAGCTCGAAAAGGAGCTTGCTGAGTTTATGGGCAAGGATGAAACTTTGTGTTTCTCTACAGGATTCTCTGTAAACCAGGGTGTCTTGGCTTGCGTAGTAGGTCGTAACGACTATATTATCTGCGATGACCGAGACCACGCAAGTATCGTAGATGGTCGCCGCCTCTCATTCGCTACCCAGCTTCACTACAAGCACAACGATATGGAAGATTTGGAGCGCGTGCTCTCTAAACTCCCTGAGGAGGCTATCAAGCTCATCGTTGTTGACGGTGTGTTCTCTATGGAGGGCGACCTGGCTAACTTGCCTGAAATCGTTAAGCTCAAGCATAAGTACAACTGCTCTATCATGGTAGACGAGGCTCATGGTCTTGGCGTATTCGGCAAGCAGGGTCGTGGTGTATGCGACCACTTCGGTCTGACCGATGAGGTAGACCTCATCATGGGTACATTCTCTAAGAGTCTGGCTTCTATCGGCGGTTTCATCGCATCAGACAAGGATACTATCAACTTCCTCCGTCACAACTGCCGTTCTTACATCTTCAGCGCCTCTAACACTCCAGCTGCCACAGCAGCAGCTCTCGAGGCACTCCACATCATTCAGAATGAGCCAGAGCGTTTCGAGAATCTCTGGGATGTAACCAACTATGCCTTGAAGCGTTTCCGCGAGGAAGGTTTCGAGATTGGCGAGACAGAGAGTCCTATCATTCCTCTCTACGTACGCGATGCTGAGAAGACATTCGTTGTTACCAAGATGGCTTACGATGCAGGTGTGTTCATCAACCCTGTTATTCCTCCAGCTTGTGCTCCTCAGGATACATTGGTACGTTTCGCACTCATGGCTACTCATACAAGAGAGCAGGTTGAGCAGGCTGTCCAGATCTTGAAGAAGATTTTCGTAGAAGAGGGAATCATCAAGTAAAATCAGATTTGCCGGTCTTCTCGGTTTTTACGGATTCGGGCAGCCGGTTTCTGATTTAACAGTTCAGCAAGTATGGTTGCGGTTCTTTGCCGCTACTATATATATAATAAGGTATAAGGGCAATTCCGGATAGGGGTTGCCCTTATTTTTTGCCTGTTTCCTAGCCATTTTGTATTAAAATGCATGTTTTTTTTAAAAAAGTTAGGTAAAAATTTGGTGGAATCGAAAAAATGTAGTACCTTTGCACTCGCAATTCAGAAATGATGCTTAAAGCAATGCTTAATAGGTATCGTAGAGATGAGTAAGCGGGGTGTAGCGCAGTCCGGTAGCGCGCCTGTTTTGGGAACAGGTGGTCGCA
>ENA-OYWJ01000742-OYWJ01000742.1-human-gut-metagenome-genome-assembly--contig:-NODE-742-length-14390-cov-7.614510_pt1 | contig 14390 bp, 3 predicted proteins | sample MGYA00244169_ERZ653395 | MGnify/ENA primary metagenome ERZ653395 (study PRJEB26926, sample SAMN06165120) | human gut metagenome | biome: ENVO:00009003; feature: ENVO:2100002; material: ENVO:00002003...
ATATATCTCAGGTTAGTGGCGTTTTTTGAAAGGTAAATGTCAGTGCAGTTGTACCGATACACTCACGAAAATATTAATTCCTTGTCGTTGCGGAAAATGTTTTAGGCAGTGCCTGGCAATATATTTCACTTGAACGGTGTCTGTAGGGCGCCGGTTTTTTGTATTATGTGCCGCATTTATGACCGTTCGTGCCGTTATAACAACCGTTCGTGCCAAAAAGTTGAAATCACAAAGCAAATGAGTTATGATATAATTATAAAATTATAAGGGGAGAAGTATGCTCATCTGCGTTTACGATACCGCAAACGAGGCGGAGATACTGAAAGCGAAAATAACACAAATCGCAACGGCGGCATATCGAAGAATTGCCTACAGGGCATGTCAGAGGTATGAGAGCTTTGCGAAGGAGTGTAAGACGGCTGACCTTATAATCGTGCTTGCCGACGGAGCGGACGGTATGGAGGGCGTTATTGCGGCAAAGAATGCCGACAGGGATACGCCTGTAATATGGCTGTCGGACGATGAGGGATTCGGGGCGCAGTCATACAGGCTTGGCTGTACCTATTTCCACAAGAAGCCGATACCGCTTGAAAAGCTGAAGGAGGCACTGCATAAGTGCAGGTGCATGGCATAAGCACGGGTAAATCTACAGGAGGAAAAACATGAAGAAAAAATTTGTACGGCTCATAAGTGCGGTGCTGTCTGCGGCAATGACGTTGACGGCTGTACCGTTATCGGCATTTGCCGAGGGCGAGGCACATACGCATGACGGCGAGAGCAATGTCATCACGACACCGCTTGATTTCAGAGAAAAGACGGCGGACGAAAACGGTGCCGGCTGGAGCTGGGATTATGACACAAAGACGCTGACGCTTGACGGAGTGAACATTCAGGCGACAACCGACAGTATGAGCGTCGTAACAGTCCCCGACGGTACGGAGATAGTGCTGAACGGTAACAATACTATCGTACAGACCGATACCGGCAAAAGTGATACATATGTTCTCAGTGCCGTAAATAATAAAGAGGTCAATTGTGACGGCACAATGACAATCAGCGGCGACGGTGTGCTGAATGCAGAGAACCGCTCTACAGACAGTATGGCACGCTCTCTCGGCGGATCAATAATCCTGAACGGCGGTACAGTAAACGCAACAGGTACTGTAAAGACAAATTCGCTTGAAATACATAATGACGGTGTGCTGAACGCAAATGCGACAACTGCATCTTTTGAGGGTGTGGCTGTCAATGTCAGCGGCGGCATTACTGTTGACGGCAACGGCAGTCTTACTGCAGTAGGTTGTGCTAATGAATCTACGTTAAACAGTGCAATATTGCTTACCAGTAATTTCGGTGACAAAATTTCCGTCAGCGAAAACGGCAGTATTACTTTGCCTGAAGGCAATGCAGCAAGAGTCGGAATATACTACAGCGGAAACAACGGCGACGGAATGGATGCCGAAATAAGCGGCGGTAAGGTCACTGCTTACGGTACTAAGTATGGCATTTGCAAAGTAAACCTTATAATGAACGGTACAGGCTCGGTTTACACTACGGGCGGTTCATACGCTATCGGTCAAACTGTACCGACAATAAACGAGGACGAATTTGTAGTAAAGGGTTCGACTGAGTTCAAGGCTGAGGAAAGCTCAGTGACAGCCAATGCCGAGTTTAACAGCGGCTATTATGAGATTGGCAGAGCGGACGCTAAGACGGTAGTTATAAAGCCTGATACTTCTCCCCGTATAATACTCGGAAACCAAATCGGAATATTCAAGACTGAAGAGTATGAAATAATTGAAGACATGGACATGACTGATATCAAGCTCAAGGGTACGGTTTACTTTGATATTACTCTGAAGAATATGAGCGATGAAGAGTTTGCAGACGCAAGAGGCTGTTTCGGCGGCGATGAACCCGATTTATTAGCAAGCATAATCAAGACCGATTACGGCTGGGTGTGCATGGTCTGCGATACCGAGTTTTCGGTTACATACGACACTGATAATACTCTTACAATAAAGTGCGGAGATATTGTATCCAATACCGTTCAGGTAAAGTCGAATGCAAACCGTTTCAACAAGGTTACACAGGGTGACAACACAAACAGAACGGTTTTCTATACAAACACTTCGCAGGAAGAGAAGGACAATTACAAGCTTGTAAGCACCTATACGGTTGACAGTGAAAGCATAAGCTATAACTGGTACAGTACGAACAGTGCATACAGTGCAGATGAGCTCGGTGCGGCAGTATCCGGAAGCAACGGCGAATTCAAGCTTGCGGATAATATTCCTGCCGGAAATTATGTTCTGTATTGCGATATAACCTATTCAGACGGTGACAGCACAGAAACTGTTACAGAAAAATTTACATTTACATATAAAGAATGTGCACATGAAAACGGTTATTCCGACGGTAAATGCACAAACTGCGGAGCGTTATGTGATCACAGCAATATTGATATTGACACGGGTAAGTGTAACGAGTGTGCGCATCAGTTTGTTGCTACAATCAGCACAGACGGCAATGCGCCGACAGGCTATGACACGCTCGCAGACTGCCTTAACAGTGTTACTGCCGATACCGAAAACTATGTAAAGATCTATCAGGATATCGGCGATGCATCGGCAACTGCAACTTTAGATACTATAGATGTAAAACACAATGTTATGATCGACCTTAACGGTCACAAGCTGAACAATATCAAGCTTGGGGTCAACAAACTTGGGGTCAACAAAGACGTCACGCTTACATTAACCGGCACAGCGGGCAGTTATGTTACGCAGGTGTATGTTCGCAAAGGCGGCGGATCATTCATAATTGACAGCGAAGCAAATGTAGAATTTAATACAATTTTTGTTGAGGACAGTGCACGGCTTGCTGTAAACGATGGCGCAAAAGTAACTACAGAACAGTTGACTGTGATAGCATCCGTGAATGATGACGGAACTACAACGACATCTGTAAAGCTCGCTACGGGAATGAAGTTAGGTGGGCTGACATATCATCGCCAAAACAATTCCGGCGCTCTGAAATTAGGCAATCTTCTTGATGTTACCCGGCAGGCACTGCGACGTGAAGATAACGGCAATTATCTTGATCTTTATAAAGAATATGGAAGTATGGGTTATTCCGTTGCGCTTACTGTTGTAGAGCATACTGACGCTGACCACAAATACAGCACTGGAACAGGCAAGTGCGAGGAGTGCGGAAAGCCCTGCGAGCATGGCGGTGATATAAACACGGACAACGGCATCTGCTCAATCTGCGGTGCGGTTGTGTCTGTCGCACTCTATACAGACAAGAACGGAAGCTTAAAGTATGTAGATACCGATGAGCTTCACTCTTTACTGAATGAATACAACGGAAGCGGTACGATAAAGCTGTTTAAGGATTATTCTAAACCAAGCGCTCAGTATGACTTATACGGAGAACTTACAATTGACTTAAACGGACGCCAATTTAAAATCCGGAGTATTACTCCTTGCAAAAGCGGAAAGCTTACGATCAAAAACAGCGGCAATCCGGTTATGCTCGGTTGTAATGTATATCCGACAAACGACGCTTCATACGCCGGCGGTACGCTTATAATAGACGGCGATGTAGTTTTAGACACTTCGATCTATGTATATGATTCGAGTACGGTTATATTGAAAGCCGGTGCATATCCAGCCGGACTTTACGCCAGGGACAGCAAGACATTATACGATATGCTCGGAGAGGGTAAGGCTTTCTTCAAGACTGACGGAACTCTTTTCAATGCAAATGTTAAGGAAATATCAAGCAGTGAAACGCTGACAATCAAAGACCACAGCCATACCTATGTTGACGGCGAGTGCGGCTGCGGATATGTTTGCCCTCACAGCGATGTTAACAGCGAAACGGGTAAGTGTAACGAGTGTGAATATCAGTATGCGGCTGTTATCGTAAAGGATGGGGCTGTAGCTTCTGTTTATAAGGAAACTGAGATGGGAGCGGCTTTTGAAGCGGCTGACAGTGACGCAAACACCGGCTGTACATTAAGAGTATACAAGAATTATACAGGCAGCTATACAACACTCAGCGGTAAGTTCACGCTGTGGATCGCTGAGAAAGCCAATGTAGGTACGTTAACTGTTTCGGGAGATATAACCGTTACGGGATCGGGAAAAAATAATCGTATTTATGGCGATTTCAATGTAGCGGCCGGCGGTAAGCTGACATTTGACGAAAACTGCGGCGCTATGGGAACTGTGTCGGTAGGTGCAGGTACATTTGACTGCTATAGTACATTTTCTATAACACTCAATATAAACGATGCAAGCAGTGACGTAATTCTTCACGGCGGAGCTTTCAAAACAATATGCTATAACGGCGGCGGGGACAGAGCAAACGCAGAAATACTGACTTTGTTGGCTGAGAACCGTATGTTTATGAAGTCTCCCAATCCTGAGCCGATAGACGGCTCAAAAACACTGTTGAAAGACGGTTTTGCAACACCTGTTATTGTAATACCACATGAAGGTCACAGTTACGACAGCACAACGGGCAAGTGTACGATTTGCGGTAAGCGGTGCGGTCATACGGATGTTGACAGCAAAACAGGTGTATGCTCTACCTGCAAATATCAGCTTACTGCGGGCATTTCGGGCGCGGGAACAGCGAAGTATTTCGATAATATAGACGACGCTTTTACTGCGGCATTATCGGCGGAAAACAACGGTTGTACGCTGACATTGTATAAGAACTGTGAGATTACACAGAACGTAGAAATCGGCAATACAACGGTTACTGTCGATGTGAACGGATGTTCACTCGGCGGAGAGGCAGATATAAGTGTAAATAACGGTGGTGTGCTGTACCTTAAGGACAGCAGGAAAAGCACCTACTACGGATGCATAGACGCACCTTTTAGTGTAAACGGCGGTACGCTTATAAACGGTACTGCAGACGGCGGCAGTTCAGCCGCAGATGTACTCAATTTAGTCATTAACAGTGCTAAGTGTGTCGAAATATACGGCGGCATATTTGAGAATGTTTATATTGCACACGCAAGCGGTGTAGCTTTATACGGCGGAAGGTACAACACCATCTGCGGCGAGGAAAGCAACACACCCGTAAACGCTCTGCTTGCAAAGGGCTATGCGTTTGCGATCTTAAACAGTGTCACACATCTCCCCGAAAGTATAGTTGACGGCAGTGCGGTGACACTCAGCGAAGGAATTAGAAATGTCACAGTTGTAAAGCATACTCATACATACACCGAAACAGAGACAAAGTGTGCGTGCGGTGCTGTGCTTTATGCAAAGGTGACATCAGCCGACGGTACTACTAACGAATATTTTGACAGCATTGAAGAAGGCTTATTATATGCCGATAAGGCTGAAAACAAGGGCTGTGTTTTCACTCTTGTAACAAGCGGTAAGATCAATAGTGGGGTTAGGCTGTCAAACGGTCAGTTTACTATTACCACAAGTAATTATGGTACTATCTATGATTACAACCAGACAATAACTATTGACGGTGCAGATGTTATTGCTGAAGGTTATATGTTCATCAGGTGCAAGGTTAATGTGAAGAGCGGATCTCTTACATTGCCTGAGGGCTCAGGCGCCGGATTTGATAGTATTGCTATATCAGGCGGTACCGTAACTGTCAGCGAAGGCGTCAATGTTGACAATAATGCGGGTGCTGATAATTTATTTGTAAGCGAAGACGCAACTGACGCAAAGCTTACTATAGGCGGCGGTACTTACGGCAATGTCTATCTCGGACAGTTTAAATTAAAGGACGTAATCGCAAGCGGTGTGCGTGTGATAAGCTACGACAATCCGACAGATCCGACTGCTGAGAAAACAGCAAAGGCTTTATTATACAGCGATATAGCCGAAAAAAATAATTTTGACTCCGAAAACAATACTGTAAGCTATTATCTGTTTACCAAGTGCGAGCATAAGAATGAGGACGGCAGTTATGCCTTTAATGACAGCGGTATATGCAAATACTGTAACTCTGAGTTTGCCGCAAGCGTAAGCTATACGGTTGACGGAAGTGCAAAGACAGAGCTGTTCAGCAATATATGCGACGCTTTTGACAAGGCTAATGAGATAGGTACGGCTACAGTAACGCTGTATAAGGATATTACAGACAGCGAACGTACACAGGAGATTACCGTTATGGGCAATGTAACGCTTGAACTGAACGGTAAAACACTGGGTGGTCGTTATGGCATAGCGCGTATATCGGTATCTGACGGTGGCACGCTTACTGTAAACGGCGATGGCGATATGGATACACCTATTTACGTTAATGAAAACTCAAAATTAGTCATTAACGGCGGTGGATACTTCAATTCTGTGTCAGTTAAAAAAGGAGGCAACGCAGAAATAGGCGGCGGCACTATACAAGGTCTGTCCGTTCGCGGTAACGTAAAACTCAGCGGCGGTAAATTCAACGACATCGAGATATTTAACGGCAATCTTGAATCTGTACTGGCAGACGGTTATGCGTATAAAAATGCTGACGGCACTTGGCTTTCGATTGATGAGCGTGAAAAAGATAGCTATTTGGGCGGTTCTAAAGGAGCGTTATCCGTAGAAGAAGCACCCATAAAGAGCGCAAGTATTTCGTGGGCAGGCGGAGAAGCGCCTGTTATATACCGTAACGGAGCGAAAAAATTAAAAGTCAATGTTATATGCGATGTGGCGGACACTTCAAAGCGGATAACCTATTCGGACTATGTAAACGGCAATAATCGCAGTAAAGATTCTAAGCTTTCTGTTAACTGGTATATGGTATTCGGTTATAAAATCGGTGAGATTGTAGCGGAAGACGGTGAGGTTGAATATTACACTGTACTGAAGTGTGACGGATACGAATATAAGTCGAATGCACTTAAGTTTACACTTGCGACCTGCTCGCACCCTGAGGATAGCTTTAATAACGAAACCGACGGTTTGGTATTCTGCGGTATATGTGATTTATTGATAGAAGCCGAGGTAGTAGATGCTGACGGCAAGTCGTTAGGTTATGCGGATATAGAGAGTGCCATAAAGCTGGCACAGGAGAACGAGGGCAGCACTGTAAAGCTGATTTCGGAAAGAGTACCTGCGTCCATTACCGTGACGGGCGGTAAGTTTACTGTTGACTTTAACGGTAAAGAGGCATATTGTCAGTTCACTGTCAACGGCGGTGACGTGACTTTCACTTCTTCGGCAGTACAGGACGTGAGCAATCAAAATCTGCCAAGCGGAATCACAGTTAACGGAACTGACGCTGAGGTTACAATTGACGGTAAAATCAAGCTGGGAAGAGTAAGAATAATCAGCAGTACGCTTACAGTAAACAGTACCGATGGTTATATCGGTGAACTGTCAATAGAAGGCGGAAATGCTGTTATAGACGGTGCAAATATTGATGCACTGTCAATAAATGGCGGAGCGACTGTTATAAACGGTGCAAATATTGATGCACTGAAAGCTAACGGCGGAGACACGGTCATCAATGATGTTAATGCCGATTCTTTAGCTATGTGTGACAACCGCTCCGGTGGAAGCGAATATAACATCTCTATCGTAAGCGGTAGGTTCGGCAGTTTCACTTGCGAAAATGGAAGCAATTATACTTTAGGTAGGGCAATTGCGAGCGGAAGCGTAGTTTCGGCCGATAGTATGAATGGCATTACTGTTTACACATACGAAGCTATTCAGACCATGACCAGTACCTATAGAATTTTTGTTGATAAGTGCAACCATAAGGACAAAAACGGCAGTTATGTGCTTGACGGTAATCCCTGTCCTTACTGCAATGAGGAAATTGTTGCAACTGTAAGCTATACTGCCGGCGGAAGCGAAAATACGGATCTGTTCAGCGATATTTATGACGCTTTTGAAAGGGCTAATGAGATAGGTACGGCTACTGTAACGCTGCAGAAGAACATCACGGACGATATTACAGATACGATAGCTGTTACAGGCAATGTTACGCTTGAACTTAACGGTAAAAGGCTCTCACAACCCGGTACTGATGTATGGTATTCCATAGAAGTAACGAGCGGTAAGCTGACCGTTAACGGCAGTGGCTTAATAAAACGTGTTGCCGTTTGCAACGGCAGCGATGCGGAAATCAACGGTGGTACTCTCTCTGACTTCATAATTAAAGACGGCGGTAACGCTGTAATTAAAGGCGGTCAATTCTACAGCTTACAGGTTTCAGGCGAAGGCAGAAACGTAGGACAGCTTCTTGCGGACGGCTATGCCTATTGGAGTTTTATCGATTCCGGCATCTGGTCTACTATTGCAGAGCGTGAAAAGCAGGATATAGCTAATGTAGAAGTAAGGACAGCGCCGATAAAGAGCGCAACGGCGACAGCAAATAAGACTGTGCTGTACCGCAACGGCGGAGGTGCACGGCAGATCTTATTTAACTTCAATGTTAATACAAGCGACGGATACACGATAAGCGATGCCAATAAGGTCACAGTCGGTTTATATGTAGGCGATACCTTAATAAGAGAGCTCGACTTCGTCGGAAATTCATATACGTTTGCAAATGCAGATGAAATTTCCGATACTGACGGCACTGTAAAGGCACATCTTGTTATCAAGTTAAACGGATACGAATATGTGACCGATGATGTCGAGTTTGAAATGGCGACCTGTACGCATCCGTATGACGCATTAACGACAGACGAGCATGATTACTATCGTTGTTCGTTATGTGATGCCAGCATAAATGCGATACTTGTTAAAACAAACGGCGACAAGGCATGCTATACCGACAATGTGCCCGAAGCATTTGAAGCGGCACAGCTTGAGGAGAACAACGGCTGTACATTAGAATTATACAGAGGTGTGAACAGAGACTGTGAGATCACACAGGGCAGCTTTACCGTTTTATTCAAGAAAACGGGAAGTGCATCTGCTGTGATCAAAGTAAGCGGCGGAAATGTCAAGATCACGGGAGATGACGGCTGTACATTATCGAAGTATCCGGGAAGCTCGGTGGGATATCTCATAGCTGTAACGGGCGGCACGGTAACGTTTGATGACATAACTATCAATGATGACAGTATCAGCGTAAGCGGCGGCAAGACTGTTATAAACGGCGGTACTTATAATAAGCTGAGCGTCAGCGGAGGTACGGTCACTATAAACAGCGGTACATTCAGCAGCATAGATGTAAGCGCAGAGGGCAAGGCACTGAAAGATCTGCTCGGCGAGAACAAGGCGTTTACGACAAGCGACGGAAAGCTGTTTGACGCAAGCAAGGTTTCGGAAAGCGATAATTCACTTACGGTAATCGACCACAGCAAGCATGAGTATGACGAAACAGGAAGGTGCGGCTGCGGTTATCAGTGTGCACACAGTGAGATCAATGCGGAAGGTGTATGCAACGAGTGCAATGCAAAGATGTATGCTGCAGTCACTGTAAAGAGTGAGACCGGAACAACGGTAAAATACTTTACAAAACTTACGGAAGCGTTTGAGTTTGCGGCAAAGAACGAAAACAAAGGCTGTACGCTGAAAATGCTCAGAGATTTCTTCGATAGAAATACTGACATTAACGTAAACGGCGGAGAACTTACTGTCGATATGAACGGCTTTGGTGTCTATATCAATAGCTTTAACGGATCCGGAACCCAAATCACTATACGCAGTGACAGTAAGTGTACTTTTGGGGTTGAAAATGGATTTAGCATGGACGGCGGCACTGTTACTTTCTCGGGAGAGGTCAGCGTAGTTTGCCAGAATGTGAAATTAAATGCCACATATTTCTCCTCCTATGTTGAAACGCTGAAAATTGACACGCTGATTTTAGAAGACGGTGTTCTGCTTAAACAGCTGGCAAGTATCACGAATGCTAATATCGCTAATATAGACTGCTCAAGTGAAATTTATCTTTATCAAATTTTAGCGAGCGGCAGCCGTGTCGATTCTCAGCTGTACAGCGATCTGAAAGCAAACGCTTCGTCAAACTTCGATAACGTAAGAATAATAAGATGCGACCACCCGGACGGTGTGGGCAGAGATAACCGTTGCATATACTGCAATTCATTGATCGCTGCAAGCGTAAGCTATACCGAGAACGGAGCGGAAAAGACAGAATATTTTGTTAAGGAAGATCTGGGAAAGGCGTTTGCCAAGGCAAACAGCGTTGCAATTGCAACAATAACAATGCTGATGTCTTCCGCTTATGATACAGACTACCTCCCTGTTACAGGTGATGTTACACTTATTGCAAATGGCGATAACGCCATCTTGTATAATACAGTAAAGGTCGCCGATGGCGGTAAGCTGACACTTAGAGGCAACGCCAATATTTTCGCTGTAATTGCCGAGCCGGGCTCCAGGTTGACTGCCGAAGAAGCCACAAGAATCGCATATCTCACCGTAAACGGCGGAGATGTTAAGCTCAGCGGCGGACAATATGATAACATTACGGTAAAAGATGGCAAGATAACAGATATTCTCGGCAACGGCTATGCGTATAAGAAAACAGAGGGCGGTGCATGGCTGACGCTTAAAGAACGTGAGGTGTCGGAAGCAAGCGGTGTTACCGTTGCTAAGGCACCGATAGTACAAGCAACGCTTAGCACAGAAATGAACAAGCTGTATCGCAACAGCAACGCAAATTCCACGCTGAAGTTCAACCTGTCTCTTGCTAACGGCTCGAACCTGAACGACTCGTATGTAAGTAAGAGATACGGTATAAACTCCTATGTAAGCGGAGATATAATTTATAGCAGCTTAAGCGCACTTGTAAAGGACGCTAAATTGTCGGCAGACGAAATAATTGATAAGGCAGGCGACAGCGATGTTGCCGAGATATACTTCGTAGTTACTACCGGTGACGGCTATGAAATAAAGTCGAACACTGTAAGTATAGACCTTGTTGATTGTGATCATTCTCAGGTGGTCGATCCTACAGCGGACAAGGAAACCGCAGGTAATATTACCGAGCCGACATATTGCGAGATATGCGAGAGCAAGTTCAATGCAAAGATAACAAAGGGCGACGATGTCAAGTATTATAACAATCTTGACGAGGCTGCGAAAGACGCTCAGAAGAGCGAAAACGAGGGCTGTACCTTATATCCGCTTTATAACAAGAACGGATACGGCGGTCAGTTAGTCATAACCGAAGGTAACTTCACGCTCAAGTACGCAGTTCGTACAGCGTTCTCACGTCCGATCATCATAAACGGCAAGGCAAAGCTGACGGTTACGGGACGTTGTGCGGTGACAGCGTTTGAGAATCAAGACGCATTTATAGTGCAGGGCGGTGATGTCACATTTGAGGGGCTTGCTACAGGCAGCAATGTGACCATAAACGGCGGAAATGTTACAATGGCCGCAAACAATATAAATTGCCTTACAATAAACGGCGGTAATGTATCCATTTCGTCAGGTGGGTTTGCCGAAATCATAACTAATGCCCCGAATAAGGTGATAGCCGATTATATCGATCCCGGCTTCTGGGTACAGGACAGAGGAACAAAAGAGTGGATAGATATATACAGTCTTAATAAGGCAACGGCATCATCGACAAACGGACTTACGGTACGGTTATGTCCGATGCAGATAATCAAGCCGATTGATACTGTATATTACACCAACGGTTATTATCCAGGCGACATACCGTCACTTCAAATAAATGCAGAGCCGTGGTATTCAAACGAGGTTGACGCAAAAGTTGCTTATCAGTGGTTCGCCATTGATGAAAACGGCTACGAAACAGTGATAGAGGGCGCTACAGACAGAAAGCTGTCGCTCGAAAATCTCACAACGGGCAGGTACTACTGCCGTCTTACCTACAGCAATGCTACAACGGCGGGAGTTTCGATGGCGTCGGACGTTGTAACGGCTACGATAACCGAATGTGAGCATTCCGGAGGAGAGGCTACCTGCACCGAAAAGGCAAAGTGTGAAATATGCGGTGCGGAGTATGGCGAACCTCTCGGTCACGACTATGTTGTAATCAAAGTAGTTGAGCCTGACTATCGCAACGAAGGCTACAGCGTATTTGAATGCACAAGATGTAAGGATTCATATATCGGAAACCGTGTTCCCGTAAAGCCTATTCCCGATGTGGAAGAAATAGCGGTTGAAAAGACAACATACAATGAAGTCGATATAAGCTGGAAGAATATAAGCGGCGTTGACGGATATTATGTCGAATGCTATGTCGGCAATCAGTGGAAGCAGATCGGCTTCAGCACGGACGGCGACAGAGTAGCGGCAAAGCTGAGCGGTCTTTCTGCAGGTCTTAAATATAAGGTAAGGATAGCGGCTTATGCAGGAAGCTTCACCGCCAAGTTCAGATGTTTCTATGTTGATACTGTTCCTTCTCCCGTATGGAATATAAATACGGTGAAGGCTACCGATGAAACGGTAAGAATAAGCTGGAGCAGAAACGCCAGAGCGGACGGCTACAAGGTAGAGTGGTACATTAATAATCAGTGGTCCGTAAAGACTGTTACCGGCAACAATAATATATCGGCGGTTATAGACGGACTTTGTGCAGGAACACGATATAAAGTAAGGGTAAGCGCATATAAGGGCGACCTTTACAGTCCGTATACATATGGCTATATCGATACGCTCCCGTCAAAAGTTACGGGTATTACGAAGACAGTAACATCTTCTTCGTTTACGCTTAAATGGGATAAGAACGAAAGTGCGGACGGTTATACCGCTCAGTACTATGCAGACGGTAAGTGGAATGAAAAGACGCTGACCGGCAATAACAAAACTACCGTTACAATAGGCTCGCTTAAGGGCTACAAAACCTACAAGGTCAGAATAAAGGCTTATAAGGGTGAGCTTGAGAGTGCATTCGACGATATTTATATCACTACCGCTCCGACAAAGGTCAGCGGTCTTAAGGTAAAGAGCGCAGTTGACTCAAAAGCAGTAGTTATATGGAATGCGGATGCGAACGCTGACGGATATAACGTAGAATATTATATCGGCGGTAAGTGGGTCAAAAAGACCATAACCGATAATAAGACAGCAAAGGCTGTGCTTGGCGGACTTACACCTTACAGCACATGTAAAGTAAGGGTAAGAGCGTATAAGGACAATCTGTACGGCGATTACAGCTATACTACGGTTACTGCAGTGCTTTCACCGGTAACCAATATCAAGGTTGTATCGGCAAAAAGCAACTCGATAACCGTTAAGTGGGGTAAAAACGCCAGTGCAGACGGATATAAGGTTGAAATTTACAAAGGCGGCAAGTGGGTCAAAAAGACGTTAAAGGACAGTACGAATGCTACTGTCACTATTGGCGGACTCAGGGCCGGAAGCGTGTATAAGGTAAGGATTGCGTCTTATAAGGGTGCAAATACAAGCACTTATACTTATGCAAATGTGAAGACAGCCAAATAAGCTGACAGTAAAAAAAGAGAACACCGGGCGACCGGTGTTCTCTTTTGTGTATCAGATGCGTTTTTACTATAAGAACAAACTGAGCCGTAAGCAAGGGTGCTTACGGCTGTAGTTTGTTTATTGCTTTTTATGATGCCGCCGTTTCGCTGTCCTGCGGTAAGCAGAATTTTGAAAAAGGCGAATCCGGTGCGGCTCACAGCCGCCGCTTACTTGAAGTATCTGTTCAGCAGACCCTCGAAAGCCTTACCGTGACGGGCTTCGTCCTTAGCCATCTCGTGAACTGTGTCGTGGATAGCGTCAAGATTTAACTGCTTTGCTCTCTTTGCGAGGTCAAGCTTGCCCTGTGTAGCGCCGTGCTCTGCGGCAACTCTCTTTTCGAGGTTTTCCTTAGTCGATGCACTTACAACATCGCCTAAAAGCTCTGCGAACTTTGCAGCGTGTTCAGCCTCTTCCCAAGCTGCCTTTTCGTAGTAAAGGCCTACCTCGGGGTAACCTTCTCTGTGAGCGGCTCTTGCCATAGCGAGATACATACCTACCTCTGTGCATTCGCCCTCGAAGTTAGCCTTTAAACCTGCAAGAATCTCTTCATCCTCAACTGCCTTTGCAATGCCTACCTTGTGCTCGTCTGCAAATACAAGCTTTTCGCTTTCCTTAAGCTCTATGAACTTGCTGCCGGGAACCTTGCACTGGGGGCAGAACTCGGGAGGTGTATCTCCCTCATGAACGTAACCGCATACCGGACATACCCACTTTTTCATAGTAAATTACCTATCCTTTCATAGTGATAAAATCATTATTTTCTTATTGTTTTTAATGAAATCAGTAACGTTTACTGATTTGTTGGTTTTATTATAACCGATACTTCGGCATTTGTCAAGAGGTTTTTGAAAATTTTTTTGGGGAAATTGGGTTAGTTGTGGATTACTAAAAAGGGCGAGGTTTTGGAAGGGTTGGTGAGGGGCGAGTTGTGATTGTGAACGCTTAGAAGTTTTAGGGATAGAAGTTCTATCAACTTCA
>ENA-OYWJ01000767-OYWJ01000767.1-human-gut-metagenome-genome-assembly--contig:-NODE-767-length-13923-cov-18.829391_pt1 | contig 13923 bp, 18 predicted proteins | sample MGYA00244169_ERZ653395 | MGnify/ENA primary metagenome ERZ653395 (study PRJEB26926, sample SAMN06165120) | human gut metagenome | biome: ENVO:00009003; feature: ENVO:2100002; material: ENVO:00002003...
GGAGATGTGTATAAGAGACAGATATAACCCTAGTTAATAGATTTATAATTATTAATGGATATTATCGATAAGTTTAGGCTGTTCCATAACCAATACTTATATAATTTACTTTTCTAATGAAATAGGAAATTTATTTTAATGGCCATAACAAGTCTTTCATATCTACTTCTAATGTTTCTGCTATTTTGAGCAACATTTCAAGTGAAGGCTGTGAGGCGTTTGTGCACCATTTGGAAACGGTAGCTTGATCTTTGCCTAATTGCTCCGCCAACCATTTATTGGTACGTTTTTTCTCTGCCAATACTACTTTCAAGCGATTTATGTCTCTTTTCTCTTCCATAATGAATCTGTTGTATCATTGATTAGGGCAAAAATAATCAAAAGGTCTGGATCTCTCAATAAAATTTCAAGGAAAAAGAAAAATGTATTTGCGAATTACACCAAATATTTTCATAAATAAGAAAAATTATTGCGGTTGGTCAACTCCGTATCTTCAACATCAAGTTGGTCCTAACTGATGGGTATAGAGTATTACCGGACAAAATCAGTATCGTTGTTCATTATGAGGTATGGAAGCATCGGCTATAACCATCTGTTATGTTCTTGAAAGGATAAGTTTGGAGCAAGTGCTTTCGACAACCATTTGAGCTTCTTGGTCGAAACAGTTTTATCGTGCAAAGGTATTGCGGACAGGAGAAATGCCAAGTGGTACTGACATTTTCGATTGGAGGGCTTGACGGCAGCCTTCCACAAATTTTCTCGTACCTCCAAAATTGGGGTATTCCGTCCGCACTCTCCGACCTCACACTTGCCTTATTCTCCCTTTTGTCCGCAAGGAATTTTCGCACGAAAAATGGTTTTCCCGACCAAGAGGCTCAAAGGAGCTTCACAAGAGGGAAAAGAATTGAAACCCAAAAACGAAATGATTATGCGAGTAAGAAGAATGACAATCGAGCAAGATATGGGGGCTGGACTAAGCCATTTCCCAAACTTCCACAAGACCGGAAGTGTGAGAGGCATGAGAAAGCTCTATTATGGCAGCAAGTACCTGTTAGTACACTGTGGGAACTACATATATAATGTATCATCCGAGGCGCAGATTTATTATCAAGCAACCTTTTAAAATTGTAGCAATATGGACTATCAGGAATTTTTAGGAGCAATAATCTCCGAACAAGACAAGGCTTTCGCCCAAGAGTTCGCCAACTTTGTAAATGGACAGATGTGTCCCGCCGACCAGACCGGCAAGGAACTGACCAGAGCACACCGCTACCTCCAGCAGCAGATGTTCAAAGTGTTCATCTGTTTTATGCGCCAGTTGGCATACAACTATAAGCAGGGTGCTTGTGATGAACGCAATGCGTGGGCTTCACAACTTGCATCGGAAGCGTACACTCATCTGATTGAGAGTGAAATCATTTATGACCCCAATTTCAAAAAGTAAGAGCAATGAACGATACAGATTTCCCGGAATACGGACGGCAATGTGAACTGATAACTCCATGGCGTGGCTATCATCGTAGCACAATCATCGCCAGGACTACAAGAGGCTTCGTTGTGCAATTCAACAGTGGCGCAGAGGTAGAAGTATATGAGGACGAAATAGAACTTGATTGATATGTGTAGGTTAAAGATACCTCAACTGGAGGAAGCCTTGAAAGGTTTTCCTCTTTACTCCCAAGACGGCAAGGGGAAAATGCCGTTTGTTGTGCGATTTTTGCTCTCGGTGGCATCCTAAGGATCCTTCGTTCGTGTTTCTTGATGAGGATACTAACTCGCAGGATGCCAATAATGAAAGAATCATCACTGGGAATCTGCTGAATTTTCTGTAAAGAAAGGATTGTCAAAGAGAATACCCATGACGAGTGCACAATTCGTCATGGGTATTATTATGAGTTGATAAATAAGCAATTGATTGCTGGTGGAAAATTATTTTTATCAACAGGCGGAATACGATTAATAGACACAATATACCGATTATACTCCTTCACCTTTTTAATTAGAACAAGCTCCTTGAGGTTTTAGTCTGCGATTTTCTCACCAATATATCCTATGTAAAAGATTTGTTCAGATTCATTTGGACAAAAGTGTATTCGTCCCGCACTAGGTGTAAAGCGTGAATGCCAAGAGCAGAGTCTGGTTTTTCCATCTAAAAATAATATTTTCAATTGTGGCAATCTGCTGCGTGTCTCTGATTCCGGTGTCGTTTTATATTTGAACTTTTCCGGTGAGATAGATGAGGTGGAGTTAGCTGCCACTCTTTCCAAATCCAATAATCTCCAATAAACTTGTTGTACAACAACCGGATCTTTGATTTTCTCAAGCTGATTTGATGCCTGTTCTGCAAATCTAAGATGTGGAAATAATTTGGCAGAGCGTTTCGCTAATACTTTCCCGTTGGTTGGTATATTAATTTTTTTGAGGAGAAAATCCCTATGCGTCTCGACTTCATCCGGAGAAACCACATGCTTGCATCCGGATGTAAGCGGTAGTTCATTTCCATCTTCATCCAACAAGTTTATATCTACGTTGTAACTTCCATTGTCCCAAACGTTTTCTTGCCTGAATCCTAAAGCAAGTGTATTTTCCATTGATTCCGAGGCCCATCCCAAACCTTTACATGGTATCTTATTATAAGAGAATTCCAATACATTGTACTTGTCTTCAAGATTGTCAATAGGTTCTAAAGTGCACAATTTATTAATCAATACGGACTTTAAATCCTTGCCAATTACTGTTTCATTATTCAAGATCCTATTCCATGTCTGCCCAGGAAGTATTCCTTTTTTCATTATTTCATTTGTCATACGGACGTTTGAAACACCTAATTCCGACATTTTATGCAAGCACTTGCCCAATAACAAGAAAGCATCTTGAGCCTCTTCATTGTTTGAGAAAACTCTAACACTCAATTCATTAAGATATGCGTCCATATTTTTAGTCAATTAGTTGAGTTAGTACATCATCCCAACTGTCAAAGAAATTTTTAGGACGCTCGTTTAATTTCCCTTCATCCGTGATTTGAATTTCATTAATATAAGTAACCTCTATATCATCGTCTGTACCAAAGTCTCTTTGGACAAAGATTACATTCAAATCTTCTTGTGAAATAACTCCTTCTTTCCTTGCCAGCCTTAAACTGTTCAATATATGGTCACTGTGTGATTCTATTATAATTTGTACCCCTTTTCCAGCAGCTAATGCTATCAGTTTACCCAGTTCTACTTGTGCGGCCGGATGCAGGTGTGCTTCTGGATTTTCAAAAATAAGCAGATCGCCCACCTTTGCCCTAAGTAAGGCTACAATGACAGGCAAGCAATAGGTAAAGCCAAAACCGACTTGTAAAGCCGAGTATTTCTTGCCTTTCGTTCCCGCTATACCATATTCAAGCCTGATCTTGTCTTTGTCTATTTCAGTCGTATTTGCTTTCAAAGCAGGGACTTGCATAATTTGGGCCATCCACGCATTCACATTTTCTGTCAGTTGTATCTGTTCTTCTTTCAAGTTTGGATGTCTCATTCCTTTTATTCCGATCTCCTCATTTACAGATAATGCGTTGTTCAGGTAAGCGGGAGTAAGTTCCCCCTGTATACCTAATGAAGTATTGTATGCCCTAGTCTCCGATTTGTTATATTGGGCTTTGGGGCCCCACCGCTCCGCTTCTAGAAATATGAATCTGTCATCAAATAAAGAAAGCCCGTGGATATCGCTGCCGGTATATGTATAATCGACCTCCTCACTTTCGGATTCACTGGTGTCCAGTCTCCATTGATATTCATTTCCACTATCCTCTTTTATGGATATGCATACACTTTTTTCTTCGGCGAATGTGTAACATATAGCTCCGGCAGATTCCAAGTTGACAAAGTCATGCCTTAAGCGTAATTTTTTCTTCGGGTTGGATAAGTACCCCAATTCATAGTTCTGTTTGAGGAATAGCAATGATTGTATAAGGGTGGATTTCCCCATGCCATTTACACCTGTAATCAAAGTTAGAGGTTTTATGTTGAAAGATTCTTCTTCAAAAACCTTAAAGTTCTTAAGTCTTATTTCCGTTATCATAATAAACTAAGTAAATTTCATGATAAAATTATTCATTGTATCAAATCGTTTACGGACAGCTTCTTTTGAAGTCTTTCGTAGTTCTTTTCCGCATAAAAAGCCTTCTCCCTCGAAAAGCTGTTTGTATTTCTCTGTAAACTGGTCTGACTGTCGAAGCAAACTCTGATATTCATCATCGTTCAACTGGGATATTGTATAAGAAAATGCATCAAATAAATTCTTGTTTATACGTTTCCGTGTGGCTTTGATATTGATAAATGTAATGTCCCTAAGTAGGTCGTAACAGCGTTGCATTACAGTTTTGAATCTGGCTGTCTCCCTCTCAAAGTCATTTTCAAACAATGAAGAAAGAGCATTCATCCCTTTATCTAAGAAATCGTCCATGGTTTCTGTGGTATTAAAGAATTCCCGAAGAAGCCTGAAGGCGAAATATCTGCATACAAGTTCTCGATCAGACATTCCTTTTTTACTCATCATTTTATGGGTCGCTTGTAGAAATTCGGAAGATTCTGCCAATTCAGCAATGCACTTTGACACAGAATTTTGAAAAAAAGCATTTCGTAGTTCCTCTCTGTTACGTTGTTTCCCTATCTTGTTTATTCTCTTGAAAATGTTGAACTTTACAGCATCGGGAGTACCGGGGTTGATAACATAAGCTACTATGTTTGTTGATTCAATCCGGCTTCGTAAGTAAAAAGGGATGGAGGAAAAAGACATTCCCTCACATTCTTTATTGAAATATTCCAATCCTTTTAATACGAATTCATTTTGAAGGAACTTATGGAGCGAACTGATTCGTTGTACCCCATCGATTATTGTCCATGGAGTTTTGCTTCCATCTAAGTATATTAGCTGGATGGGTAAATTTGCCATAATGGATTCTATAAACGAACTTCTTTCTTTGTCATTCCAGATATTTGACATTCTTGGCAGTTCCTCTGTTTCAGGTATACATAATTTACCCGTTTCAATCATTTTTTCTAGTTGACTGACGGATATGTATTGTAACCTGATGTCTACGTCATCAGGGTTGAACGATTGAGGGAAAACGTACTCTATTCTCATTATAATCCTAATTTTCAATTAGCCTATATATACCAGTTTAGGCAAAAATACAATAAAAAAATCATGTTTGTCCCCTTGTCTTAGTAATATTCTGATTTTTTTTGCAAAATAGAAACATTAGTCTCCTTAATTTTCAGAGCAGGTGAGCAATCACGCAGATAAATTGGTATCCTTACTTAATAGTTTTCTTCCATCAACTTTAGAGTAGTAGTTGATAGCAGTTTTCGATTCCAACCTTTTGATATGATTTCTTGAGTATAATATAACATTGTTATCATAACCCAACTTGTGTATCAAGGTTAATGATGTTTTATGCTCGATTTTTTGATTTGTCATCTTCTCAATCTTTTCCAGTTATAAGTTCTAGTTTGTCAATGTTAGGTAGCGTGGTAATGTTGTCTGCATACAAATCTAACCGGGGTACCTGGGGACACAATTTGCTTGCGGTAGTGGAATTTTTCCCAGTTCCTCAACAAGTCACTTAGCCGTTTACCTCTTTTCTACGCTTATCACTTTGCTGTGAATTATTTTTTGTTGGCAAAACTCTTTAGTATAGACACAAAGATATATATACTATTCAGAATGTCATAACTTCTCCATAAATATTATTTTGTACAGTTTTGTTTTACTTATAATTCATGCCTTTATCATACTTTGCGGCATTGCTGCATGAAGGAGGTGGGCATGCCAAAACAGATTTTTTTTTGAGCCATTCATGTAAAAAGAATATACAGTATGTCATCTGATGACTTTTAATGACATCTGATGACACTGCTTTTTATGTTTCGGATATAAAGCGGTTCTTTGTCGTGTATTAATAGTGAACTAATCCATGAAAATGAGATGCCATGAACATACAAGAAGCAAAGAACATCAGGCTTGTTGATTTTTTAGCCGGATTCGGATACAAACCGGTAATACAGCGTGGGAACAGCGTATGGTATAAATCGCCCTTCAGGACGGAAAAGGAAGCCTCTTTCAAGGTTGACCTCCATAAGGAACTGTGGTATGATTTCGGTCTGGGGAAGGGAGGGGACATTATAACGTTGGCCAAGGAGATTTATCGGACACAGGATGTAAGCCGTGTGTTACGGTGTATTGAGGATAAAAGGACGGTTTTGAAGCCGGCTACTGTCTCCTGCCCTTTTGAAAAAGCGTATCCCGCCTTTAAGGACTTGAAAATCACGCCTCTTGCCAACCGGATACTGCTTGCCTATCTGGAGGAACGGTGCATTGATACGGAAACGGCCCGAAAAGCATGCAAGGAGGCTCATTTTAAGCGGAACGGGAAAAATTATTTTGCCATCGCTTTCCCTAATATTTCCGGAGGGTACGAGATACGGAACAGGTATTTCAAGGCTTGTATCGCTCCCAAGGACATCAGTTGTATCATCAGCTCACCGGAGAGCGGGATTTGCTATATTTTTGAGGGGTTTATGGATTTTCTGTCTTTCAGGGCGGCTTTTCCATCCTTGGAAGAGGGGGATTATATAGTGTTGAATTCTGTCAGTAACTTACAGAAAGCTTTTTCTTTCCTTTCACGATATGATGGCATCTGTTGCTGTCTGGACAATGATACGGCCGGAAAAAATGCGGTGCAGGCATTAAAGGAGAAATACGGAATCCGTATATGCGATCTCTCGCATGAATATTCCGGATATAAGGACCTGAATGAATATCTGTGCGGGAAAAACAACCGGCTCCATAATAATAGAGGAATTGAAAAGACAGTCTGATGGTGTACCCTCGTTTCCTTCCTGCCGCACGTGGCAGGAAGCGGGTTGATTTTTAATGCGGCGATACTGTGTTAATAGTAGAATGTGGTCAGATGTGTTTTATGGTCTTTTACAATCTTTACTTCCTGCATCTGTCCGTATATCTCACGCACGGATACCGGACAGTCCATCTTTTCCCATTCTTCCGGGGAAATCCTCATGTCGGAATGCCTGAAACATAGCATGACCATTTCCGGAGAACCCTCTTCTGCGAATATGAAACCTTCATGCTCGTCGACAAACTGCCTGAGTCCATCCTCATCCTTGCAGGATATTTCTCCGGTGTACATATCCCCGCCCGGCCGGGTGTTTTTGCGGATATGGATTTTGAACCATTCCCGGCTTTCCGGATGTTCAGGTGCGTCACACTCCCACAGGGCTATTTTCGCATCGTAGTAAACCTCCCCGTTTTCACATGCCCCGTAATGCCCCCAATGCTTGAAACGGCCGGTAGTCCATGTATTGAACCTTACATCGCCTGCCTTTACCAACACGCACTCACCGCCATGCATATCGCATTTGATGCCCTTTTTATCCTGGGACACGAACGGGACACGGGAGAAATTCCGGAGCACGATGTTATCTCCATACACGGCATCTACGAAGAACGGCCGGGAACGTTCACCGTATCCGGAAATAAAGAACAGGCTGTCACCTGTACGGGGATACCGGTCGGAACGTGTCTTTTCGATGTGTTCCACCATTGCGTTCGCTTTCTCTATGTCTTCCCGGACAAGCCCGTGCATCCGGTCATACCAGTAGTTCAAGCGGATGAACGTTTCCTTGCAATACTTGTTTTTTGTTTGGATCATGGTCTTTTTTATTTTATGGTTAAACATGCCCGGCTTTGGTAAAGCCGGTATTTCTTTTCTTATATGCATCCGTTTGTCTTTTGCCCTGATTGTGCAAGGCTTGGCGAAAAAATACCGCAGCGAAGCGAGGATGATTTTTTCAGCCAACCGGTCCAAAGGACCGCCTTGCTCGATCAGGGGCAAAAGGCTACCTTTGCAGGTAAGAAACAGAAATGCGGAACACTGCTTGATTCCAAGGTGAAAAACCTTTGCCTCGCAACCTGATATATCCCCCCAATAAAATCCGGCAAGGAAAATCTGTTTTTAAAAGATTCCTTGGTTCATATGTCTTACATTGAACAGTATAAGGAAGCACTTGAAGTCCGGATATTTCCCAAACGGACATTACCGGTCATCAAACGCCTCCACCCTGTTTCTTTCCAACAAAGCAAGGATGTCCTTCTCCTTATATAGTAATTTGCCTCCTATCTTGTAGTAAGGCAGTTTGCCGTTTATCCTGTACTCTGCCAGCGTCCTGCGTGTCAGTTTCAACTGTTCGGCAAGCTCACAATCCGTAATGTAACGTTCTCCGTTCAGAACCGGACGTAATTTCTCCTCCTGCTTGTCCAGCATTTCGGACAGGCTGTCTATGTTCCGGAAAAAACGAATGATTTCCGGGGTTTCTTTGGTCAACAGGGATTGGATCATCTTGCTTTTAAGGGGTTATACGGTGAATGTTGTTTTCCATAAAACAGATAATATCCTGACGCTTGTAATACACCTTACGGTCTATATAACTGTAAGGGATGGCCCTGCTTCTGCGAAGCTGCAACATCTTTCTGGGAGAGGCGTCCATGAGCATACAAGCCTCCTGGTTGTCAATCCAGTCGTCCATACCGGATATGCCACTTCCGCATGTTTCACACATTTTTTTTACAACGGCTTCCAGAGCCTCATTCATTTCCATGAATGTTTTAGCCTCGATACATACAAACTCCATAAGTTTCATTTTTTGTCGGATACGAAAATATGAAAGGGAATATTCATGTCCAAAAGGATGTCGTCAAAAGACATCAGATGTCATTAAACGTCATATGTAACAGAGAGCTGCAGGGGCAAACTTCAGAAAAATGCTCTGAAATAAATATTATAGTCTTTATATGTTGAATACCTTGTGTGGAAGCGTCATCAATTTACCCGGTTTTAAGAACATAGGCGGGATATTACCTGTAAATTGTAAAGTTTACATTCGGACTTTACAGTTTTACACTTCAAAATTTTACACTTACCATTCACCGATAAAAATCATAAAATGTTATTTATTTGATTCTTAATAGAATACAATCTATAATTAAGTTAAGGCCGGCACTCCGGCATAGATTTTTCACTAAAGATGGTATATACTCTTGAAAGTGCGCACAAGAAAGGGTATTTCAGTAATAACCTTTAAAAGACAGGAGAGATACGCCATGATGTATATAGACAATGAAGTGCTTGAGAAAATGATAATGACCATAGTGGAAGGTTTTGACCGCATAGAAAAGAAACTGGACAGGATGGGGCGTGTGAAGGATTTCATGAACGGGGACGAGCTGTTGGACAATTATGACATAGCCAGGCTGCTCAACGTGTCGTTGCGGACAGTCGCCCGCTATCGGGAAAAAGGGCTGATCCGCTATTACCAGACGGACGATAACGGAAAGAACTTCTACAGAAGCTCGGAAATACAGGAATTCTTGCTGAAACGTGGAAAGAAAAAATGAGCGTGGGAGTATCAATATGCGGAAGTTATGCTAACTTTGTTTCATAAACAGTTGTTATGAAGACAAATACCAATTCCAGATATGCCGTTGCGGTCCTTATTGACGGAGATAACGCCTCCTTTGAGAAGATGGAGGATATAATGGGCTTTGTTTCCCGTTATGGGGATGCCATCGTGAGACGAATTTATGGAGACTGGACGAAGAAAGCGCTTTCCGCGTGGAAGGAAACTGCCCGGGAGCATGGATTCAGGCTTGTACAGGCTTCCTCCCATGCTCCCGGAAAGAACACGACGGATATTGCACTGGTCATAGACGCGATGGATATCCTTCGTGACGGGCGGGCGGACTGTTTCTGTCTGGTAGCCAGTGACGGTGACTACAGCCTGCTTGCCCAACGGATACGGGAAGCCGGATTGAAGGTGCTGGGATATGGGGAGGGTAAGACTCCCGTATCGCTGGTACGGTCCTGTTCCGTGTTCCTGTATGCCGACCGGAAGGAAAACAAGGTTTCGGACAATACTCCCGAATTTTTTATCCAAAGGGACATGGAGTATTTTGACAAGGCTTTTGAGCAAGCGGCTGACGGCAAAGGGGAGGTGTCCCTTTCGCTGATCGGCGGCGCATTGAAAAAAATGATGCCCAAATTCAAGGTCAGGAGATATGGATGCAAGACATTGGGCAAACTTTATGAAAGGCTGGACCGGTACGAGCTGGTCATGACAGACAAGGGAGTGGCAAGTGCCGTGCGGCTGAAAGGCTGAACCGCACGGCGGGAACAATCAGGAACCGTCAGTTTCCTTTTATGCATCCTTGCCATGGCATAAAGCATAAAGGAAACTGACGTTCGTTGTCTATACCGGAATGGGATTTATCCGTAGTGTATCGAGATTGAGATAGGCACCCCGGTAGAATGTCCTTCCTTCCCTGAGCATACGCCACAGGATGTCGCAGCCGGTTTGTGCCAATATGGAATTGATGAAAAGGTCCTGCTTCTGCAAGGCTTCCGCCAGCGAGCAGCTCGGCCCCGAATCCTTTTCCTTGATGGTGGAGTAGCGTACTTCTTCGGTAATGACATTCATGCGTGGAACGGGCAGGTATTCGTTGGAGACGGGCTGGAGAATCTTGCCACGGATGTTTCCTATCAGGACCTGTCCGGTGGTCCGGGCATTGCCGAAGTCCATCCAGTATATGGGCGACCGCTCATTGTTGGAAGTGTGTTCCCGGTGTTTCTTCAGGAACCGCCAGAGGTTCATCCGGGAGCGGATGTTGTCGGTACAGGTGACGATGATGTTCGCCAGGGTGGGCTCTTCCCGGTCTGCGGAGGCTTTCAACGGATAACGCTGCCCTTTTGCTTCCCACGAGAAGCCGAAAAAACGGTTGATGCGGGTCACAAGTGCCGCAGCCTTGCTCAATCCGAGTTCCGATCCGCTGAACAGCTGGCGTCCGATGTTCGCTTCCGTGACGGTATCGGGGTCGAAGACCGTCACGTGCAGTCCCGGATGTCCTAGCGCCTGTAATGCCACGCTCATCCGTGCCAGACCGGTGGCCACCTGTGAGCCTGTTCCGCCCGCACCGATTACGAAGACGGTCACGGGATGGTAGGGATTGAGCAGGTATCTGTCTGTATAATGAATCTTTTTCATGCCAGTAAGTCTTTAAGTTGTTTGTTTATGGGGTTCAGTTCGTTCTCGTCAAACGGATTGGCGCGTGCCTTTTCCGTTACCGAGACCAGGTTGCTTCCGGTCGGGTTCCTGCTTCCTCCCAGATGGGAGAATTCGCTGAGCCAGAAACGTTTTTCCCAATACTCGAGGAGTTTTGAGAAAGTCATGTCTTCCGGGGGAATCAACGCGGCGTTTCCCAGACAAACACTGCTGCCCGTGACATTGAAGAAAGGGGCGAAGAAAAGCGGGCTGTTTTCCACCGGTTTTTCCCCCTTGTAGGAGAAAATGTCCAGCCTGTCACCGGAAACCTTGTAGATCACGCCGGGCACATGAAATATCCCGTCAGGAATATTCAGGCTTCCGGCAAAGAACATCTGCCGTTTTCCCGGAGGATTGTACCAGATATACCTCTCGTGCCCCTTACGGGTATCACACCACAGCATGTTGGCGGGGATTTTCCCGTGCGGCACGTTCCGCCTGTCATCCGTATAGGATTCCACCAGGGAGTCCATGAACTCATAGGTGACAGGCATGGCAGCCTCCATCCTGCCCCTGTTATTGATAGGATGCAGTTCGAGGTAATGCATTCCGTTCCCATAGCGGTTCTCACGGTATTCATACGCGATCAGTGCCGCCTTGGGCACCATCACCTGTTGTAATTTATTGGTCAGTTCATTCATATCGTTCATTTTAGAAGTTGTCAGCTATATGTTTTGTAAAACGTGCCAGCCATTTTGAAAGCTTTTCCGGGTAGTCGCCCATTTGGAATAGACAGTCCGTTTCCGGTGTCAGGAACCTGTATGTGACCGGGGTAAGGGCATAAGTCTCCTGATAGTCCGAATTCATAAATCCTTCCATGCATTCAGCCAGCGTGTCACGGGTAGAGTAGACCAGCATGACCTGGCTTTCCATTCCCACCGGGTAAAAATCACGCTCCTCCTCATACGCCCAATCGTACAGGTAGTCTGTGAGGTTCGGGCTTTCCAGAGTGATCAGTGCCATACCCTCCCTTATCAATTCCAGTAGTTTTTGTTCCTTCCCTTTTTTTGTCCGGTAATTCCGTGCAGCCTCTTCTAGAGAGTTGCAGAACGGTTTTCCCGACATCCGTTTGAGCGCTTTCGCCCGTTTTCCTGACTGGTAGGAATCCGCCAGCCGCTTGTTCGTCCTGATTTCTTTCGGGGAGGCGTTGGAATCCCGGTTTTCCCAGTCTTCCAGTTCCTCTATGGCGAAGTCATAGCAAAACGCCTCGGTGACATTGCAGACTCCGTGATGCCGGACGAATTGCCGGATGAACTCCCTGACAATGTTCCTCAATGGTATGGGAAGCCGTTCCGTAAAGTCGATGGGAATCCAGAACAATGTGGGTTCCGGCCAGTCGTGATGGCGGAACAGACAGAAATGGAGCCTTCCTTCTTTCTCTTCCAGATTGACACATTCCGGCACGCTCTCCTCCATCGCCTTGTACAGTTCGGTGATTTTCAGACGGGGGCTGCCCCCTTTCCTGTATCGGAAAGGGAGCTTTATACCCATAAGTCCGGCATAGTTCGATGCCGATTGGTAGAGATAGTCAAAATTCTCCGGTGTCGTGAGATTGACCGGGGAACCGTCATATCCGTCCTTATGCCAAAAATCCGGTGCAAGGGGAGGAATTTTATCTGTCAGAAAATCATGACGCTTCCCGGTGGCGGCAGTATCCTCCTTTTTTGTCCCGATGTTCCTCTTCGGATGTCTGACGGGTCGGCCGATCGGATAATGAGTCCCGCCAGGTTCTCCTTGGTTGATTCTGAGAGCTGTCTGCATGGTTTGTCCTCCTTTTTCTTTCTCTTATCCATACGCTTATCCTTTCACTCCGATAGTTGTCTTGAAGCGGTAGACCGCCTTGTCTTCCTCCCATTCCGGTCCGTGGACGGTCGCCGTTGTCAGTTCGGGATAGGTCATGGAGTAGAAGTCCATCACCTCGTTTACGGACAGGCTACTGTCCGGGTCGCTCAATACCAGTTCTTTAGAGTCCTTCCTGAATTTGAAAATTCTCTGCAATCCTTTGATTTCAAGTGCCATAATTTCTCTTCTTTTATAAGGTTTAACAATATACCATGTCCATTTGTGCCATGTCCGTCATGCGGCATTCCTTCGGAAAATCCGGATATTCCGCATACGGGTCTTCCCTGAGCATTTCCCGGTCGTCCTCGCAGTCCTTGTCGAAGTTGTACATTGCAGCCTCTTGCGGTTGCCGGAGGTATTCACGCTCCTCATAAGTTCTTGCGGCCTCCTGTACCGGTGCATATCGTGGCTGTGGCGGAGCCGGTTGCATCCATTGCTTTTCGTCTATTCGTGCCTGTTGCATCTGTATCGGTTGATGAAACTGGATTCCTTGCGGTTGTGGAACTGCCTGTTGCGGAACCGGTTGCGCTTGTGGTACGGAAATAGTATATTGTACGGATTGTGTTTGCGGCTGTCCGGTAAATGGCGTTTGCTGTCCGGGATGTACAGCTGACCGGGGCGGTTGCGGTTGTGAAACGGGTTGTGGAACCGGAGCCGGCTGCTCGGGCAAAAACATCGGGATTTGCTCTCCGCTCCGGTATTGCGATGCCGGGGCTGCCGCCGGTTGCGATGCCGTCTGTTGTGGAGCTAGCTGCGGCTTGGACACTGACGGTTGTTCCATGCCGAACAGGCTTCCCTCTGACGCCTTTTTCTGTACTTCCGCCATTTTTTCGTCGATTTCCTTTTGCTTGTCCGGAAGTGCCAGCACCTTTGCCTGCTTGAGCCATGTCAACGCTTCGGAATAGCGTTTGCCGGTCATGGCATC
>ENA-OYWJ01000772-OYWJ01000772.1-human-gut-metagenome-genome-assembly--contig:-NODE-772-length-13854-cov-32.868034_pt1 | contig 13854 bp, 14 predicted proteins | sample MGYA00244169_ERZ653395 | MGnify/ENA primary metagenome ERZ653395 (study PRJEB26926, sample SAMN06165120) | human gut metagenome | biome: ENVO:00009003; feature: ENVO:2100002; material: ENVO:00002003...
ATATATAAGCTTCTCTACTCGTTAACTTGTCAACTTGTTAATTTAATATTAATCTATGGACAAAATGTTTTCACTCGAAGGCAAGGTAGCCCTCGTTACAGGAGCTGCTTATGGCATAGGTTTTGCTATGGCTGAGGCTCTGTACAATGCAGGCGCAAAGATTGCGTTTAATTGCCGTTCTCAACATCACATGGATCAGGCTCTTGCCGACTATAAGGCAAAGGGTATTGAGGCACATGGCTACATCTGCGATGTTACTAATGAAGAGCAGGTAAATGCAATGGTTGCAGACATCAACAAGGAACTTGGTGTTATCGACATCCTTGTTAACAACGCTGGTATCATCAAGCGTATTCCTATGACCGAGATGTCGCTTGAGGATTTCCGTCAGGTTGTTGATATCGACCTCAATGCTCCTTTCATCGTTTCTAAGGCTGTTATCCCAGGAATGAAAGAGAAGGGACACGGTAAGATTATCAACATCTGCTCTATGATGTCGGAACTTGGTCGTGAAACGGTTTCTGCTTATGCTGCAGCTAAGGGAGGTTTAAAGATGCTTACACGCAACATCTGTGCAGAGTTTGGTGAGTATAATATCCAGTGTAATGGTATTGGTCCTGGCTATATTGCCACTCCTCAGACAGCTCCTTTGCGTGAACGTCAGCCTGATGGTTCACGTCATCCTTTCGATAGTTTCATTCTTGCTAAGACTCCTGCTGCACGTTGGGGTGAGCCAGAAGACCTCATGGGTCCGGTTGTATTCCTTGCAAGCGATGCTTCAAACTTCGTAAATGGTCACATTCTTTATGTTGATGGAGGTATCTTGGCATATATCGGTAAACAACCTTAATCATATAAACGAAATAAGTGGAAAGCTCTCTGATATAGAGGTCTTTCCACTTTTTTTTCGTTTATACTAAAGTTTAATTATTACTTCTATGGTTTACGAGTCTGGCTATTCGTATCTTATAGCCTCGATAGGGTCGAGCTGTGCAGCCTTCTTGGCAGGATACCATCCGAAGAAAACTCCAGTAAAGGTGCAGACTGCGAAACTCATGATGATGCTCCATGGTTGGATATAGATAGGCCAACGAGCTATCAGGTTTACGGCATAGCTGGCACCAACGCCAAGCAATACTCCTATCAGTCCACCATTTACGCTCAACAATATTGCCTCTATAAGAAATTGGTTTAGAATGTCGATGCCTCGAGCTCCAACACTCATACGCAAACCAATTTCTCGTGTGCGCTCTGTAACAGATACATACATGATGTTCATGATACCGATACCACCCACGATGAGCGATATTCCAGCCACACATCCTAACAGTATGGTGAGCATGTCGGTAGTAGAATTCATCATGCTTGCCAATTCCTCTTGCGAACGTATGTTGAAGTCGTCGTCGTCAGCCTCGGTAGTATCAGTAGCATCCTTCAACTTATGGTTACGACGCAATATTTCTGTTATCTGCTCTGTAGCCTTGTCGGTTACGCCCTCTGTTATGGCAGAACATTGTATACCACTAAGATATGTTTGAGCCAAAATACGCTTCATCACCGTGGTGTAAGGAGCAAGCACAAGGTCGTCTTGGTCCATACCCATAGAGTTGTAGCCTTTCTTCTTCAGCACACCTATCACGCGGAAAGGAATGGAATTAAATCTCACCACCTTGCCCACAGGATCGGAGCCATCAGGGAAAAGATTGTCGACAACAGTTTGTCCTAAGATACACACCTTTGCACTCGACTTGATGTCAGCATCGGTAAACATTTCGCCTTCGTCAACGCTCAACTGTCGTATCTCCAGATAGTCTTGGTTGATGCCATAGAGCGACGATGGAGTATTGTTATTGCCATAAATCCATTGTCCGCTTTTACTCACCAGCGGACTAATAGCCTTGATATAATTACATTCATTCTTGATACCTTCGTAGTCGGTCATTTTCAGAGTCTCCATAGCTGAAGCGTCTTGTCTAACTCCGCCACGCATATCGGCACCAGGCTGAATCATAATCATATTTGAGCCCATTTCGGCAATATTAGCCTGAATGCTTCGCTTCGAACCCTGACCGATGGCAAGCATCGTGATGACCGAAGCCACACCGATGATGATTCCCAATGCGGTAAGAAACGAGCGCATCTTGTTGGCACCTATTGCGCGTATGGCTATTTTGAAAAGATTGCTGTAGTTCATAATATATTAATTATAGAATTTAGAGCATAGAATTCTTCATTTAAATTCTTCACTCTTCACTCTTCGTTCTTCACTTAAATTCTTCATTCTTCACTTCTTACTCATCCGTATTCGCAGGTAGCGCTGCCAATCCTTCAGCCGCAGAGAGCACATGGTCGTTAATCTTGTCGCTAATCACTCTGCCATCCCTAAGCTCGATATTTCTGCTGCTATAGTTAGCAATATCTGGGTTGTGAGTTACGAAGATGATGGTGCGTCCTTCGGCATAAAGCTTTTGAAACAATACCAATATCTCGAAGCTGGTACGAGTGTCGAGGTTACCTGTTGCCTCGTCAGCAAGAATTACGGCAGGATTGTTTACTAATGCACGAGCAATGGCTACACGCTGCATCTGACCACCCGACATCTGGTTTGATTTGTGATACAATCGTTCACCCAAACCAACTGCCGTCAATGCTGCTATTGCACGCTTCTGTCTCTCCTCGGCAGTAACCTCAGCATTATACATCAGCGGAAGTTCAACATTCTCAACACTCGTAGTCTTAGGTAGAAGATTATAGTTCTGGAATATAAAACCTATCTTGCGATTACGAAGTATTGCACGTTGCGACTTCGACATGGTGCGCACGCTGATACCATCAAGAAGATATTCGCCACTTGATGGAGTATCCAAGCAGCCAAGCTGGTTGAGTAGGGTAGACTTTCCTGAACCCGACTTTCCCATGATGGTGACAAATTCGCCTTCATAAATCTTAAACGATACGCCACGCAAAGCATGAACAGTCTCGTCGCCAACCATGAAGTCGCGCTTCACATCTTGAAGCTCTATCACCACCTTTCTGTTATCATTCGTTTCCATGATAATTAACTCTTTTACTTTTTTACCCTTTTACTCTTTTACTTTTTTACTTTTTCTTTTTTCCCGGAGGACCTGGAGCAAAAGGACTCTTTTCGCCAGATGCTGTAGCTTCGGCTTCGTCGTCGGCTGTTATCACTTTTAGTTCGGTGATAATCTCTGTACCTTCGCCAATACCGCTGTTAATTTCTGTATGGATACCATCGGTCATACCAATCTTCACGGCATGAGCCTTCAATGTGTTGCCCTCAAGAGTCCACACCTTATTCTTACCATTGCAATCAATGATTTTTCTGTTTCCAACAGTCTCTTTAGTTGGAGTAAAGCGGAGGGCTTTAGCTGTAGTGCAAGTCACACCCTGGCGCTCTGCTGTATAAATTGTTACGTTGGCAGTAAGACCTGGCTTAAGCTTCAATTCTGCGTTTGGTGCGCTAATCACAACCTCATATGTCACAACGTTGTTGGTAGTAGTAGCTTGCAAACGAACCTGCTTTACTGTACCCTCGAAAGTGTCGTTAGGATAAGCATCTACGGTGAAAGTTACGCGTTCGCCAACAGCAACATCGCCTATATCAGCCTCGTCGACATCTGCCACAACCTGCATGTTTGTCAAGTCTTTGGCTATGGTAAAGAGTTCAGGAGTGCTGAAGCTTGCTGCCACAGTCTGTCCTTCCTCTACGCTCTTCGAAATTACCACGCCGTCGATAGGCGATGTGATGGTAGCATAGCCAAGGTTAGTCTGTGCACGCTGCACCTCTTCTTGTGCCGACTTCACGCTCTGTAGATTTGCGTTAGCCTGCTCTTTAGCCTGCTGATACGAAAGGTGGGCAGACTCATAATCGTTGGCGCTAACCAATCCCTTCTGATAAAGAGTCTTATAGCGATTATAGTTTGCAAGCTGATAGTTCAAATTAGCCTGCGCACTCTGCTGATTAGCTTTAGCGCTCTGCAAATTTGCCTTTGCTGCGTTTAGGGCGCTAACCAAGTTTGTCTTGTCGAGCTCTGCTATCACCTGTCCCTTCTTAACCACAGAGTTGTAGTCAACATACAGTTTGTTTACTATACCCGACACCTGTGTACCTACCGTAACCGAAGTCACAGCCTCTATGGTACCTGTGGCGGTGATGCTATTCTGGATGGTCGACTTAGCCACCTTTTCTGTGACGAATTGCACATCCTCCTTCTTCTTACCACCCGACATCAGCCAGGCTGCGATAGCCACGACTGCAACTATGCCTGCAGCTATCCATACTTTGCTTATTTTTTTCATATTTAGCTTTGATTTTTATACTCTTTTACTTTTTTACCCTTTTACTTTTTTACCCTTTTACCCTTTTACCTTTTTACTCTTTTACTTTTTTACCTTTATAAAAGTCGAGCATATTCATATTTAATATGGTGAGGTATTTGCTTTGTAGTTCGTTTTGCTGCGCTGTCAGCAGATTCGTTTTGCCTGTCATCAGTTCTACAGTATTCTTTAGTCCAAGGCGGAACTGCTCGCTCAGCAAGTCGTAGCTCTCTTGTGCGCTTGTGGTGTTTGCCTTAGCTGCACGGAATTTACTCTGATTTGTAGTAGCCTGTAGCCAATAATTCTCTATTGTAGAATACAGAGTAGTCTGCTTATCTTGTAAGTCTAACTGATATTGCTGTTGCTGAATCTTCGCTTTTCTTATAGCAGTCTTGCTTTGTCGATTGTAGAAGATTGGAATGCTGAGAGTTACGCCAGCACCAGTGCTGAAATTATTCTTTAGCTGAGTGCCCCATTCTTTCGAACTCATGGATGTAGTATTTGTCATAGCACTTGCATTAAAACCTATTGTTGGCATGCGCTGTGCCTTAGCCATTTTTATGCTCAGTTCGCTACCATCGATACCCAACTGCGCATTCTTTATCTCAGGACGAGAATCCAGGGCTGCTGTATAAACAGAAGTTAGGGTAGGGATAGTCTCCATTGCCATCTCGTCGGTAGAAGATGGCATAGCAACATCAAATTCTTCTTCGCTCGTTATCTGCAACAGTTGCTTCATCTGTCGCTTATAATTCTTCAAATTGCTTTCAGCCTCTACGAGCGAATATTCGTCCTTAGCTCTTTGTGCTGTGAGCTGTGCAAGGTCGGCTTTCGACATCTTGCCTACATTCACAAACTCCTTGCCACGAGCCTCGTTCATACTACTTGTCTCCAAGCTCTGCTTGCACACGTCAACAGCGTCGGCAGAATAAAGTATCTGCACATACAGCTGCGCTATCTGCTCTTGAATACTGTTGGCAGTAGTTGCGCTGTCAAGTTCTGCTTGCTCTGCAGTAATCTTCTCGAGCTTCAGCTGGTTGCGATTGCGGTTGCCATTCCATACCGTCCAATTCAGGTTCAGTCCATACGAACCATTATAATACACCTTGTCCACACTCGTTTCCACATAACCATTGGTTACTGTGGCGCGGTTTGTTTCAGGCCATGGATTATAGTTTACATTCTGTGAAGTTGAGAAACTAAGCGAAGGCAATAATTCTGCCTGTGCCTGTTTCACATCCTCTTTCGTGCTCAACATCTGCAGCCTTGTTTTCTGCAAACTGATGTTGTTTTGAATTGCATAATCGATGCAATCCTTCAATGTCCATTGTTTAGCCCACCCATGTAGCGGTAGCGATGCTGCAAGCAATGCTATCATAAATAGCTTCTTTGTGTACATTGTTTATATAATACTTGATTTTAAAAATGTCACCTGTTGTATTTGTATATTTGCTACCAATCCCTTGGCATGCAGTTTTCTTACCCGAAAAACAAAGGTGTGATGAATAAAATAAAAGATGGTTTATTGAAAGAATCTCTATTTAACATTCTTTCCCAAAAAAGGAGATAATATGTTTTGTATTGTTAATAAAATATGTGTTGCTATTTCTATTTCAAAAGTCTGTCGGAAAGAACAATAATAATAGCCTTGACTTTTATAAAAGAAGGTTACCTTGATAAACTAAATCTTGGTAACCTTCTTCTATTATCTATTTCCTTTCGCTCTATTATGGGTTTTGCAAAGCATCTGGCAATTACTTTCATCTGTGGCTCCACCTTTGTCTTTGGCTTACCATTGACGGAACTGTGTAGCACGGATAGAGTTGACACTATAACCAACAGAAATGATTGCATCGAGGTTGTAGAACTTCGTCATGTAATTCTTACCATCTGCGGCAGTTGCCGAGTTTTTCTCGGTAACTGAATCTTCAACAAGTTCTCCACTCTTGAAGATGTTATTCAGATGCAATCCGATATTATCTGTTGAACAATCAAAGAGCATTGCCATTGCTTTCTGTGTTGCCCATACCGTTTCATCTTTATATAAACTTGTACGCCTTGCTCCTTACCTTCTGCCACGAAAGTCAGGAACTCCACCGTACTGTTTCGTATTTCAAATTTCTTTGCCATAATTTATCACTTCTGATCTTGTCGTATTTAGTCAAGCGACTCCATAAAATCATTACGCATAAGTATACAACTGGCATAGATGTGTCTTCGGATATTGATGGAGCAGTTTTTTTCAAAGAGGGATATTGTTATTGGTATGATTTAAATAAGCATGAATTTCACTGTAGGTGTTCAGATTTTGACATGAACGCATTTAATGAAGCAACTTTGTTTGGAGGCGATACTATTATGATTACTGACGACAGTAAGACAAAAAATACAAAACAAAAGATTTTTCTATTAAATCCCAATCGGTCATCAGGAAAAGCTTCTTGTAATTTTCTAAAAACCGATTGGGATTAAATTTACGCCTTCGGGAGAATTTGTTCATACTTATATCGTTTTAAGCTTCCCTATCACTTCTTCATCCGCCGGCAACCACTTCACCATGCCGAACTCTTCCTTTGTAAACCATCGTGCCGCCTCATGTTCCAACAGCGTAAGGCTTCCGTTCACCACTCGGCAAAGGTAGCAATGCATAGTAAGATGAAACTTCGGGTAATCATACTCTACGGTCGTGAGAAGCTCGCCAACCGAAATGTCTGTCGCCAATTCTTCACGAATCTCCCTACGAAGCGCATCTTCTTGACTCTCTTCCGCTTCCATCTTACCGCCAGGGAATTCCCACCAGTCTTTCCACTCGCCATAACCTCTCTGAGTGGCAAAAACCTTGCAGCCATCGCATATGACAGCAGCAACAACTTCAATACGCTTTCTTATTCCCATTTTCTTACACTGCATTTAAGAAACGTGGCAGAATGGGTTGATGCATCTGCCAATTGATTTTCATGGGTTTGTCACCCTTTGAACTAATATAGTCTACCAAGCCGAAACAAATGAATGGGCAAGTATTGCCGAAACCATCCTTTTTATTTTCTCGGACAAAGAGCAGGAATTTCTTGCCATTCTCCTTTTGTCTGACAAATCGCTTGCCCTTACCCGTATGCGAGTCTGTATTCTGCGACTCCCAATGAAACTCGTATTCACTTACAACATAATCATTATACATCGTCTCAGCAGAGAAATCTTTGTCAGATTTATTCAGCGTCACAAAAAAGAGTTCGGTATTTAGTTCTTCTATGTTGAACACACCAGCAACCGATCCCTGCATTTTCTTTTCAGCTGTCTGCCTACCAAAGATTGCAAAAACCTCTTCACGCGTATAACATCCATATTGCTCCAGAGCAACGGGCATACCCTCACCTACAGAATAAGTCTTTTTGTCAAGATTAGAAAGAATATATTCTGCCAACTCAAGTATTTCAGACACAAAAACTGGATAATGCTCCAAACTCTTTAATGCTTCTTCAATGCTACTCACGCCTATCTTGCTAATCTTATCTCCGAAAAGACTGTAATAGAGCATCACAGCATACGTTTCTTCCTGTTTGCCGCAATATCTGATATTGCCTTTTGCCTTCATCACCTTACATATAAAGTTAAGATATGATAAGCTGTTTACATGCACCATGTAGCCTATTCCTTTGGTAAAACGCCTGGTGTTTTCGTCCTCTGCATACATACACAGTCCAGCCTCTTTCTTAATGCTTGACCAGCAATTAGCACCTTTATATATAAGACGTATATCCTGTCCGTTGTTCGCTATAAACTCGCTGAGCGTGGGCGTATACGTGTATGAGCGGAGTTCCTTGACGAGGCGCGACTTGTTGTAAATAGCAGCCTTGATATTCTGCAACACATACTCCTGCGCCTTTTCTTCCATGTGTATAGTGCAACCATGCGGTAGAAGAGTGAATCCGTTCCCCACCTGCTCCACAACACTCTTGTCTGTTCTGGTCAGAAGACTTCTGAATCGGCTGGCGAAATCGTATTTCTGGTTTAGTTGGGCAACGAAATCAAAAACCGTCAACTGTTGCTTACCTGGATAAAGACGAAGACCACGACCAAGTTGCTGCAGGAATATGGTCAACGATTCCGTAGGACGCAAGAAGATAACTGTGTCTACTGCAGGAATGTCCACTCCCTCATTGAAGATATCCACAACAAAAAGATAATTGATTTCGCCCTTTGCCAACTGCTTGTTCAAAGTCTGGCGTTCCTCGTCATTATCAGACGTCAGATATGCAGCCTTAAATCCTGCCTTGCAAAACTGCTCCGCCATATATTGCGCATGCTTCTTTGTGGCACAGAATCCTAAAGCCCTACACTTATGTTCGTCAGGCAGGTAATATTGCAAACGATTGATTATAAGCCCTACACGTTCAATATTACAGAGCTTTTCCGTTAATCTGGTGGCTACATAGCGGTCGCCTTGCATGAGCTCTTCGTCAGTAAGGTCAGTATCGTCGCTAATGCAAAGATACTGGAACGGCGTAAGCAAGCCTTCGTCAAGAGCTTTGGGCAGACGTATTTCTGCACTAATCTGATTATCAAAGTCAGGAAGCAGGCTAACACCGTCCATGCGCTCTGGTGTGGCTGTAAGACCGACGAGCAGTTTCGGAGCAAACTTATTGAGAACCTTTCGGTAACTGTCTGCCACAAGATGATGAGCCTCATCTATTACTATATAGTCGTAATAGTTGTCTGGCAAATTGCTGAAAATACTTTCAAACTTCGAATTGAAGGTCTGAACAGAAATAAACAGATGGTCGATTCCGTTCACCGGACAAGAATCACCCACCCATACATCTCCGAAGTTGGCATCCTATAGCACGCTGCGATATGTACGGCGCGACTGCTTCAGAATCTCTTGTCTATGTGCCACGAACAACAGGCGATGCTTGCCATGCGTATGCTCCGTGAATACCTTATAGTCGAATGCCGAAATAACAGTCTTACCCGTACCAGTGGCAGCCACAATAAGATTGCGATTAATACCACCTTCACGTATTACAGACAATTTATCGAGGATTTGCTTCTGATGCGGCAATATTGTGTATTTACTAAGCACGTCAGCAGCAATCTTCGGCTTTCTTATCTTTTCCAGTTCTTTATAGAGTTTGTCAACGCCTCCTATTCTGAAATTCTCAAAGTTTTGACTGTTCCAGTAAATATTGAACGTGGCAAGCGCCGCATCGATTATATGCGGATTCTCCACGTTTGTCACACGTATGTTCCATTCCAGTCCATCCGTCTGTGCCGACTTAGAGAGATTGCTCGAACCGATATAAGCAGTGCTGAAACCAGAGTTTCGTTCAAAGATATACGACTTGGCATGCAGACGTTCTATTTCCGTATTATACGAAATACGGATTTCAGTATTAGGAAGACTCGCCAGGCGTTCCACCGCCTTAGCGTCCGTCACACCGCAATAAGTAGTGGTGACAATGCGTAACTTATGCTGAGGATTGCTGCAAAATCGCTTCAGATGATCATATATCAGGTTGACACCAGATAGTTTAAGGAAAGACACAATCATGCAGATGCTGTCAGCACTCTCAATGTCGCGCTCTATCTCGCTACTTAACGACACGCGGCTTTGTCCTCCCGTGAACAAATTGCTCGTACGAAAGCCTGTCAACGGGCGCACTAAAGTACGGTTTGTAGCCTTTAGCCTTACCTCTTCCTGTTTGGACAACACAGCAGAAAGCATCTGCTTTTCATCCGCCAACTTCTCCTTGTTGTCCTCTCCAAGAAAGTCAATCAATCTATTGACGAAAGAGGCACGTTCCTCTGCCGTAAGATTCTCGTCCGACAGACGGTTGCGAATTATGCGGTTAAGATGTTCTGCCATCATGTTAGGCGACTCTGCGCCATCTATATCTTCCTTCTTACACACCAATCCCTCCACAGACGCTTCAAGCATGTCCTGCTTAAGCCCTTCCGTTATCAGATTCTCGTATGTTCCTTCTGTTAGTTTCATCGCTATACTTATGCTATTTTGCTTCAAAGTTAATGCCTTTTTATCAATAAACTATACACAAACTGAAATATAGAGAACAAAGAATACTCATTTAACAAATCATATAAGTCATATACTTGGCTGCAAACAACTGATTGTTGTGCGACCACGGCAAAAGTGCTACGCTCCGTAGCACTTTCTCATCATGCCCAGCGTAAAGCTCATAAAATTTCTTCATGTTCCAAAGTTGACGTGACGAAACACCCATCTTTGGATAGCGTTCTTTCAGGTCTTCCGACAATCTTCTTACTACGCTGTCACCATACCCACTTTCTATCTTGCGTTCATGAAGCATTTGACCAATCTCCCAATAGGCAGTATAGACATAGCCATTGACATGTCGGGCTATCTCCGTCCGTGCGTGCTCAATTACTGCGACAGCGTGTCGCAGTATCTCTGCATAATCACCACTCCCTATTGAGAGCTATTGTCTGTTGCCATTTTATCAGTCTATATTATCTTGCCAGAGAAGGTCTGTCACTTTTATTTTAAGCATTTTGGCAATCTTCATAAGATTACCTAAATCTGGTTGACAAGTATTTGTATACCATTTTGATATGGTTGTTTTATCCTTTCCCAGTTGTTCACCAAGCCATTTGTTTGTTTTCTTCTTTTCAGAGGAACAACTTTTAGCCTGTTTAATTCTTTATTTGCCATATTCTGATGCAAATTAGAATGCAAAGATAATTATAAAACATCACAATTTCGCATAAACGCTGTGAGATTTGCGATTATTTTAGTAACTTAACTTTCTCAGGTGTTCATATCACCTGAGAAAGTTAAGTGAAATAACTTCAAAGGAAATTTGTGATTTCTTTTATATTGCCCAGCGTAATTGTGTTCAAGAAGAAATGGATAGCCGAAAATATTCGAACTTATGTGACGATAGTATAGATTCTTTTAGAAATGAAATTTATGGAATAAAAAATAGAATATTGAAAGATTCAAAATAGGCCGATGCGGTTTTGAAAGAATTGTGCGGTGATTGTAATGACAGCTTTTGGAAAGAGTATTATGCTCATGTAGAGCAGATACTAAGTGTGGCTATGCCTATAATCCGAAAGATTCAAGAAAATACCTATGTGATGGATAGTTATCAAAGACTGCCTCTGTCGGATGGCAATAATGTCTATTCTATTCCTTTTTCATTGAACTCAGCTTTGGAGACAGATGGAAGTTCGATATATGCTTCGGTAGAAAAATATGTATTGCTTGATGCTATCAACAAATCGTGGATGAATTCCCTTTGGGTGTCGGTCTTCCATTTCGGAAAGAATGAGTTGAGACTTTATTAAGGTTGGTTGATCTTTGCATAGTTTGTAGCAAATCTTGCAAACTTTGCAGAGACTAAGAGTTGGTACGGAGCGGGTCTAACAATGATATTTTGTGGGGAAATTTGCAAAAACATAGCAAAAAGTTTGGACGATACCGGATGTTTTCTTATATTTGTACTGTTTAAAAGACAAGTGTTATGCGAACAGTTCAAGATTATATAGCAATAATTAGGCAAAATAGTTCCAAGATTACTCAAGATTTTGGAATCAAGACCTTGCGTATTTTTGGTTCCGTATCCCGAAATGAGCAAACTGAGCAAAGCGATTTGGATGTTTGTGTAGAAACAGAAACTCCTAATCCATTTTTATTGGCCGACTTGAAAGAGTTCTTGGAGGGCTCGTTCAAGTGCTCAGTTGATGTAGTGCGTATTCATAAAAACATGAATCCTTTCTTTAAATCAAGAATTGAACGGGATGGAATCTATGCAATATCATAGCTCATCATTATTTTGAGGTTGACGCAGATCAGATTTGGTGGATTATAGAAAATGAGTTGCAACCTTTGAAAAAGGCAATTCAAGAAATGATAGAGTCTTTAAAACGGATGCTTGAGGACTAATGTCAAGCATCCGTTTTATCATTTCATGCATCCAGAAAGCCATTTTGTACATTTTAGCCATAGATTTCTTTTTGTTGCATAATTAATGTTATTCTTATTCGTCGAACTCATGTTTAAATATGGTATTACTTTTAATACTTTTAACGTAAGATATTTGCTTAGAAGTATTATTATTCATACCTTTGCCTACGTGATCAAAACATTCAATGATATGAAAAAATACAAAGTCAAAGATGTTTTGCAGATGTTGAAGAAAGATGGTTGGTATTTGGCAAGGACAAAAGGCGACCATAGACAATTCAAGCATCCTTCCAAGCCTGGAACCGTAACGATTAGAGGTAAGGAAAGTGAAGTGCTGAATCAATTTCTTCTTAATAGCATCTGGCACCAGGCAGGTTGGAAGTAATACTTCCACAGCCTTGGTGCATTCGCTTTTTGAATTAATTATGATTTTAAAGTAGCACATTATGGAAAAGATTATTGTTAATGTCGCTTGGTGTGACAAGAATTTTGGTGGTTCTCTTGGTAGTAATGTACCAGGTGCGGTAGTTTTTACTGCCCCAACCTTTGAAGCTTTGCAAAAGGAGGCAAAGGATAGTTTGGAGTTTCATGTTGAAGGCCTTGTGGAAAATGGAGAAGATGTTCCCGAATGGCTGAAGAACGGAGATTATGAGTTTGTGTATAACTATCTGGATGCAACTACTCTTTTGAAGGCATATTCTCCATACGTTTCTCTAGCGGCAATTAGTCGTGCTTCAGGAATAAACCAAAGTCTTTTGTCACATTATGTGAATGGGTTGAAGAAACCACGTGAGCAGCAACGTAAACGTATTGTAGATGGTCTACATAAAATAGGATCAGATTTACAATCAGTTATGTGTGGATAATTTTAGCAAAACGGATGCTTGAGGAGTAATGTCAAGCATCCGTTTTGTCATTTCATACACCAGCAAGCCATTTAAGAATACGGTGAATGTTGGTAACGCTTGTAACGGATTTTCTTAATAGTTGCAAAAATAAACAATATTAGAACAGAATTTGTTGATTATAGGTGTAGCGATGTTGTAAGTTACTTTCATTCAATGATTTAATAGGCTTAGTTTGTTGCCGAAGTTATGCCAGGGCAGACGCATTAAATTGCGCTGCCCTCCAAAAGTTTTGACAGGTACTCTTCATCCCAGCCAGCCTTCAATCTTTTCAGGTTGAGACTTCCCTTGGTCGTCTTGTCATTTTTCAAGATGGAGAGGGCCATTTTGCTTATGGTAGAGAAGTTCCTCGCTGCATTTTTGACTTTCTTACTTTCGTCTTCTCTGAAAGTAATGTCCAATTGCCAATGCAAGTTGTTTTCTATGGACCAATGTTGCCTAATGGCGCTTGCTATCTTTTCGGGGTCTTCATTACTTAAGGAAGTTATATAGTATCTTGTTTCCTCAGATGTTTCACCAGATGTCGCAACAAATCTTCTTGAGGTAATCCCGACAACAGACCTTAACCCAACAAACTTGTTCTTAAACATTCTCTGCATTATGTCCCCATAGCTTACAACAATGCAGGTTCTTTCTTCCTGACGACCATGTCCCTCATTAAAGGAA